>ENA-OVGR01000184-OVGR01000184.1-human-gut-metagenome-genome-assembly--contig:-NODE-184-length-79358-cov-9.062482_pt1 | contig 79358 bp, 78 predicted proteins | sample MGYA00237775_ERZ505429 | MGnify/ENA primary metagenome ERZ505429 (study PRJEB26158, sample SAMN06016345) | human gut metagenome | biome: human gut; feature: ankylosing spondylitis patient; material...
CTCAGCCATGACTGAGCGGCCTCTATTTTTAATTTAGAAATTCTGCTGGGTCGCAGGGTACCCCATCTTTGCTGACCGAAAAGTGCAGATGCGCCGGCATCGAGAACTCGGCGATCGAGCTGCTGCCCACCGCGCCGATGACCTCGCCCGCGGAGACGTACTGTCCCTCGCCGACGCCCGGCGAGCTGCGGAGATTGGCGTACGTCGTCTCGTACCCGTCGTCGTGCGCGATGGTCACGAGCGTGCCCATCATGTCGTCGTCGCGCACCGCCGTCACAACGCCGCTGCACGCGGCGATCACCTGCGTGCCGACCTCGGCGGCGATGTCGATGCCGTCGTGCGTGCGCCAGTCGCCAAGCGTCTCGTTATACGTGAGCTCGTCGACCGAAAACGCCGCGACCTCCTCCCCCACGAGCGGCGCGACCACGAGCCGCGGGGCGACGGGCTGCGCGTCCGTCTCGCTCTCCATCGCGGGGACGGTGTCCTCCACGCCCGTGGCCTCATCCATCACGATGAGGTCCTCGGGCGGCTCCTCCACCGGCTCTGCCGGCTTTGCCGCCTCCTGCGGCAGCTCCGCTTCCGGCATCTGCGGCGTTTCGTCCTGCACGGGAAGCTCTACCTGTGAGGAGACGTTCTCCGCGTCCTTGTCCGTCGTATTTTTCGGCAGCAGCGTCCAATAGCCCGCGACGGCCAGCGCCGTCACACCGAGGAACAGGGCTATGTATAAGCCCGTCCCGCCGAAGAAGTGCCGCTTTGCGCGGCCGTTCGATCCTGCCATGTTTCATCCTTTCCGCCGCTTTGCGGCTCGTGCGAAAATTGCGAGCAAAAAAAGCTCTGACGGTAGTGTGTACCGTCAGAGCTTTTTCTAAACATGGCAGATTCGATTTTTTAGCGGACGATCAGCGTCTTGCCGTCCATTTCCGCGGGCTGCTCAAGGCCCATCACGTCGAGGATCGTCGGCGCGATGTCGGCGAGGCGGCCGGGGCGCAGCTCGGTACCTGCGCCGCAGAGGATGAAGGGCACCACATTCGTCGTGTGCGCGGTCATCGGGCTCTTGCCGTCACTCTGCAGCATCTGCTCGGCGTTGCCGTGGTCGGCGGTGATCATCGCAATGCCGCCCATCTTGAGCGTCGCCTCCACGACCTGACCGACGCACTCGTCGACCGTCTCGACGGCCTTGACGGCGGCGTCGAACACGCCCGTGTGACCGACCATGTCGCAGTTGGCAAAGTTCAGAATGATGACGTCGTACTTGCCGGACTCGATGCGCTCGACGCACTTGCTCGCGACCTCGTAGGCGCTCATCTCGGGCTGGAGGTCATAGGTCGCGACCTTCGGGGACGCGACGAGTACGCGGTCCTCGCCGGGATACGGGTCCTCGACGCCGCCGTTGAAGAAGAACGTGACATGCGCGTACTTCTCGGTCTCGGCGATGCGCAGCTGGGTCATGCCCATCTTGCTCAGATACTCGCCAAGGCCGTTTTTCACGCTGATGCGCGGGAAGGCGACGAGCACGTTCGGCATGGTCGCGTCATACTCGGTGTTGCAGACGTAGGTGAGCGGGAAGAACTCGCGCTTGAAGCCGTCGAACGCGGGGTCGACGAACGCGCGCGTGATCTCGCGGGCGCGGTCGGGGCGGTAGTTGAAGAAGATGACCGAATCGTTGTCGGAGATCATGCCGTCCTTGTCGCAGACGATGGGCTCGACGAATTCGTCCGTCACGCCGTTTTTATAGCTCTCCTCAATGGCATGAATGGGGTCGGGATCCTGCACGCCCTCGCCGTAGACGAGCGCGTCATAGGCGTTCTCGAGGCGGTCCCAGCGCTTGTCGCGGTCCATCGCGTAGTAGCGGCCCATAACGGTCGCGATCTTGCCGACGCCGAGCTCACGGCACTTTTCCATGGTCTTTGCGACAAAGTCGCGGCCGGAGGTCGGGGGCGTGTCGCGCCCGTCGAGGAACGCGTGGATATACACGCGCTTTAAGCCCTTGATGTGCGCCATCTTTAAGAGCGCGTAGAGGTGGTCGAGCGTGGAGTGCACGCCGCCGGTGGAGTGCAGACCGTAAAGGTGCAGCGCAGAGCCCTTTTCAATGCAGTCGTCCATCGCCTTGTTGTAGGCGGGATTTTCAAAGAATGTACCGTCCTCGATCGAGCGGGTGATGCGCGGCAGGTCCTGGAACACGACGCGGCCGCCTCCGATGTTGGTATGGCCGACCTCGCTGTTGCCCATCTGGCCCGCGGGCAGGCCCACGTCAAGACCGGAGGCCTGGAGCGTCGTGTGGGCATACTCGGCAAAAAGGCCGTCGAGCACGGGGGTGTTGGCCGCGCGCACCGCGTTGCCGACGGTATCGTTGGACAGGCCGAAGCCGTCCATGATGATCAGCGTGGTGGGAGTCTTATTCATCGATTTTCCTCCTTACTCCTGGTTGGCAGCGTGGACGATCTCCATCAGCGCCTTGGGGTCGAGCGAAGCGCCGCCGATCAGGCCGCCGTCGATGTCCTCGTGCGAGAGCAGCTCGTGGGCGTTCGAGCCCTTCATCGAGCCGCCGTACTGAATGGTCACGCTGCGGGCGATGCGCGCGCCGTACTGCGCGCGGATGAGCGAGCGGATATAGGTGCAGACCTCGGCCGCCTGCTCGCCCGTGGCGGTCTTGCCGGTGCCGATGGCCCAGATGGGCTCATAGGCGATGACGCAGCGGCGCATCTGCTCGGCGCTCACGCCCGCGAGGGCGGACTTGACCTGCAGCGCGATGAGCTCCATCGTCACGCCCATCTCGCGCTGGGCAAGGCTCTCGCCCACGCAGATGATGGGGTTCAGCCCCGCCTCGAGCGCGGCGAGGACCTTTTTGTTGACGATCTCGTCCGTCTCGCCGAAGAGCGCACGGCGCTCGCTGTGGCCGACGATGACATAGCGCACGCCGAGGTCGGCGAGCATGTCGGCGGAAATCTCGCCGGTGTAGGCGCCGCTCTTTTCAAAGTAGACGTTCTCCGCGCCGACGGCGATGCGGCTGTCCTTGAACGCGCGCACGGCGGCAGAAAGGTCGACCGTGGGCACGCACACGACGATGTCGCACCATTTGGTTTTGGGAAGGATGGCCTTGAACTGTTCGGCAAAGGCCTTGGTCTCACTGGGGGTCTTGTTCATTTTCCAGTTGCCTGCGATGATGGTTTTACGGTATCTGCGATTCATATTGGGTCTTTTCTCCTGTTACTGTCTAAATCTAAGATCTATGCGAATATATGAAAATCAATAGAGATTTTTCTCACTTGTCTAAAAGGCACGCAACGCCCGGTAATTCCTTGCCTTCCAGGAACTCGAGCGACGCGCCGCCGCCGGTGGAGATGTGCGTGATCTTGTCGGCAAAGCCGAGCTGCTCGGCTGCCGCCGCGCTGTCGCCGCCGCCGATGATCGTGACCGCGCCGCTCTCGGCGAGCGCCTTGGCCATGGCCTTCGTGCCGGTCGCAAAGGTTGGGAACTCAAAAACGCCCATGGGGCCGTTCCACACGATCGTGCCCGCGCCCTTGGTCGCCGCGCAGAAGAGCTCGACGGTCTTGGGGCCGATGTCCATGCCCATCATATCCGCGGGGATGTGCATCGCGTCGACGACGTGGGGCTCTGCGTCGGCGGCAAACTCCGTCGCCGCGACGGTATCGACCGGCAGCAGGAGCTTGACGCCCTTCTGCTTGGCCTTTTCGATCATCTCGAGCGCGTAGGCGCACTTGTCTTCCTCGAGCAGGGACTTGCCGATCTCGCCGCCCTGCGCCTTGGCGAACGTGTAGGCCATGCCGCCGCCGATGATGACGGTGTCGGCCTTGTCTAAAAGGTTGTTGATGACAGCGATCTTGTCGCTGACCTTTGCGCCGCCGAGCACGGCGACGAACGGGCGCTTGGGATCGTCGAGCGCCTTGCCCATGACCTCAAGCTCCTTGGCAACGAGCAGGCCCGACACGGCGGGAAGATAGGCGGCCACGCCCGCGGTGGACGCGTGCGCGCGGTGCACCGTGCCGAACGCGTCGGAGACGTACAGCTCCGCCATCGAGGCAAGGGCCTTGGCGAGCTCGGGGTCGTTCTTGGTCTCGCCCGCTTCAAAACGGGTGTTTTCAAGCAGCATGATCTCGCCGCCCTTGAGCGCCGCGGCCTTGGCCTTGGCGTCCTCACCGACGACGTCGTGCGCGAAGATGACATCCTTGCCCAAAAGCTCGGACAGGCGCTTGGCGACGGGCGCGAGCGTCAGCTTGTCGAGGGACTTTTTCCACTTCTCCTCGGTCAGCGTCGCGGGGTCCTTGCCCTTTTCGGTCTGCTTTTTCACCCACTTGTCAAACTTGGCCTCGGGCTTGCCGAGGTGGGAGCAGGCGATGACCGCCGCGCCGTGGTCGAGCAGATACCGGATGGTCGGCAGCGCGGCCACGATGCGCTTATCCGAGGTGATCTCGCCGGTCTCCTTGTCCTGGGGCACGTTGAAATCGCAGCGCAGCAGCACCTTCTTGCCGCTCACGTCCACATCGAGAACAGTCTTCTTGTTATAATTCATGTTGTTTCCTCCTCATAATATACACATACGATTTGGTTACGCAGTTAAAACGAATTTGGGATCTTACGTTTTTTCGAGCATTTCCCCCTCGTGCTTGAGACCGGGAAAGCCCGTCTGCCGCAGCGCTTCATACGTCAGGATCGCCACGGAGTTCGATAGATTCAGGCTGCGCGCCTCCTTCCGCATCGGAAGGCGGATGCAGCGCTCATAGTGCGCCACGCGGAAAGGCTCCGGCAGGCCCGCGGTCTCCTTTCCGAAAAAGAGCCAGCAGCCGTCCTTGAATTCCGCCTGGCAGTAGTCCTGCGGAGCCTTGGTCGTGGCGAGCCAGCAGTCGCGTTCCGCCTCGGGATGCTTTGCAAAAAGGTCGGCTAAATTTTCGTACACGCTGATATCCACAAGGTACCAGTAGTCCAGCCCTGCGCGCTTGACGGCGCGGTCGGAAATGTCGAACCCGAGGGGCTTGATGAGATGCAGATGCGCCCCCGTCGCCGCGCAGGTGCGCGCGATATTGCCGCAGTTTTGCGGGATCTCCGGCTCGACGAGCACGATATTCAGCATGACAGCACCTCCTCCACGCGAAAGTTTTATCATTGTACCGCAAAAATATTGCGAATTCAACCTAAAATGCAGTCTTTTGAAACGAAATTTTGAAAATGCAAAAGTAAAGCCGCCAAATCAAAAATTTTTTGTTTTTTTTGTGAGAAACGGTGGATTTTTCGGGCATCTTTGCTATAATGTCGTTAATAGAGAGTAGAATTGAAAGGAGATGAGCTCCGATGGATCAGAAGTTGGCAGTTCTCTTTATGCCGGACGATATGACCCTGACAAAAGAACAAGCACCGCTGATGCTGAGGCCCATTTTGTTCTGCCCCATTCTCACGTGGATGGTCGAAGAACTGATGGGGCGAGGCATTGAGCGGTTTTTTATTGTGTCTGACAAACGGGCGCACGACATGATGCGCCCCTACGTCCCCGAAAACGCCGATGTTGTCTACGTCGACGGTGCCAGACACGGGGAAGAGCTTTTAACGCTCCTCAAGGATGAAAAGGGCAGCGTGCTCATCGTCAACGGCGCGGTGCTGCCCGTGGGCGTGTTCTCCGGCGGCGCGGTCTACTCCGCGGACGCGAAGGAGTGCTGCAAGGTGCTCAAGGAGCACGGTGCCTTCGCCGCCTTCCCCAAGGGGGCGGAGATCACGAAGGGCTTTTTGCCCGTCGGCGATGACGAGGAGCTCAGATCCGCACAGGACATGTGCCGCCGCAAGATCGCCGACAAGCACTTTGCCGCGGGCGTTTCCATCATGGACCCCAACAATACCTACATTGACCCCCGCGTCAAGATCGGCAGCGGCACGGTCATCCTGCCGGGAACGATCCTGCGCGGCCGGACCGTCATCGGCAAGAACTGCACCATCGGCCCGAACGCCATGATCCGCGACTGCACGGTCGGCGACGAGACCGAGGTGAACGCCTCGCAGCTCAATGAGAGCACCGTCGGCGCGCACACGACCGTCGGTCCCTTTGCCTATGTCCGCCCGAACTCGAAGATCGGCGATCATGTCAAAGTCGGCGACTTTGTCGAGATCAAAAACAGCGTCATCGGCAACGGCACGAAGATCTCGCACCTCACCTACGTCGGCGACAGCGATTGCGGCGAGCGCATCAACTTCGGCTGCGGCACGGTCACGACGAACTACGACGGCTTTAAAAAGTTCCGCTGCACGATCGGCGACGACGCTTTCATCGGCTGCAACACAAACCTCATCGCCCCCGTCACGGTCGGAAACGGCAGCTACATCGCCGCCGGCTCCACCATCACCGACGAGGTGCCCGCCGATTCCCTCGCCATCGCGCGCGAGCGTCAGGTCAACAAGCCCGGCTGGGCGGAACAGTGGCGCGCGGCGCACGAGAAAAAGTAACTTCAGAAAATTTTTTATAAACAGAGGAGTACATCAACATGATCTCTCACGGTAAGGACATCAAGATTTTCACCGGCAACGCAAACCCCAAACTGGCAGCGGACATCTGCAAGATCATCGGCACCAAGCTCGGCGAGAGCGAGGTCAAGAGCTTCGCAGACGGCGAGGCCTCCGTCTCCCTGTACGAGACCGTGCGCGGCAGCGACGTGTTCCTCGTTCAGTCCACCTGCAAGCCCGTCAACGACAGTCTGATGGAGCTTCTGATCATGGTCGACGCCTGCCGCCGCGCTTCCGCCGGCCGCATCACCGCCGTCATGCCCTACTTCGGCTATGCCCGTCAGGACCGCAAGGCCAAGAGCCGCGACCCCATCTCCGCCAAGCTCGTGGCCAACATGCTCGTCGCCGCGGGCGTTGACCGTGTGCTGACGATGGACCTGCACGCCAACCAGATCCAGGGCTTCTTCGATATCCCCGTGGATAACCTCTTCGGCAACCCCATCTTCGTCGACTACTACGCCAAGAAGTTCGGTTCCGTGTGCGAGGACATGGTCGTCGTCTCCCCCGACGTCGGCTCCGTCGCCCGCGCCCGCACCTTCGCCCAGAAGCTGCACATGAACCTCGCCATCGTCGATAAGCGCCGCCAGAAGGCCAACCAGTGCGAGGTCATGAACGTCATCGGCGACGTTGAGGGCAAGGAGTGCATCCTCTTCGACGACATGGTCGACACCGCTGGTTCCCTCTGCAACGCGGCCAAGGCCATCGTTGAGGTCGGCGGCGCGAAGAAGGTCTACGCCTGCGCGTCCCACGGCGTTCTCTCCGGCCCCGCGCTCGAGCGCCTGGCCGCGAGCAGCATCGAAGAGCTGGCCCTGCTCGACACCATCCCCGCCCCTGCCGGCGAAGAGGAGCTCGCCAAGTCCCGCATCAAGTACCTGACCGTTGCGCCGATGTTCGCCGAAGCGATCGAGCGCACATATCAGGAAATTTCTATCGCGAAGCTGTTTAACTAATTCGTTAAAACGATTTTGTCCCCCACCTTAAGTGGGGACGCGGTTAAGGGGGATATTCTCTTTCCTCGGAAAGAGAATATCCCCCTTTGACCCCCAAGAGAAAGGGATTCTCATTGCGAGCGAGCAGCTCGAAGAAGTGCGGTGCTTGCCGATTGCACTGCCCATAGCGCGGCGTTGCCGCGTTAGCATTGCAAGACGATTTGCCTCTGCTCCTACTATCCGCTGTCGCTCTGCCAGTCTTGCGGCAGTGCGGCCTAATCACCGTCTACCGGTGCACCCATCAATGCGGCGAGCGCAGCAATGCCGCATTCGGCACGCAGTCTGCCGCCGTGCTATCGTCACTCGCGCCTCACGATAGTAAGGCGCGGTTGCTGTCAGGTCGCGACTCGCAGGGATTCATGGCGAAGCCATGTACACCGCACTTACATTGCGCAGCGCGTGCAGCTCTTCAAGCTGCAAACCCGCAATGTTGGGGGTCGAGGGGGACTCCCCTCGCCTTTCTCTTGGGGTTCCAAAGGGGATATTCTCTTTGGAAAGAGAATATCCCCTTTGACTGCGCACTCCCATGCCAATGGGAGACCACCCCGCGCCCTTTGGGCGCGATATCTGAGGAGGTACCATGTACCTGCACATCGGCAACAATGTCATGCTGCCAGAAAAACACATCATCGGCGTCTTTGATCTCGAGATCACGTCGCAATCGAAAAGGACGTCAGAATTTCTCCGCCGGGCGGAGGATGAGAGCTTAGTCATCGACGCCTGCGAGGACATTCCCAAGTCGTTTTTAGTGTGCGACCACCCGTATCACCCGCAATTGGTTTATTTATCCGAGCTTTCGAGCCAAACGCTGCAAAAGAGAATGGAGGAGCAGACATGAAGCTTCCTATTGCATTGACGATGCTGGCAAGTCCCTTTTCCCTTCCACACGATGAGCGCTGGATACTGCCCATCGCGCTCGGCTTTTTCACGCTGCTGACGGTGTATTTCACGTGGCGGCTCAAAACGGACGAGGGCGACAAGTGGCTCTTTCGGAAGAAAATGAAGGTGTCGGCGCTCTTCTGGCTTGCATGCGAAGTGCTCTGGCAGTTCCATGGTGCGGATTCGACATTTCCCGTCGGGCCGATCACGGGCATTTTGTTTCTGTACCTAATGAGTCAGGCGCTGGTGTACGGTATTTACTGCGTGATTCAAAAGAAGAAAACAACAGCCGCGATGTAAGCGGCTTTCCCATCAAAATAGTGCTCGAGGCAGGGAGAAACGGGCCGGAAAGGGCTCCGACCCGGTTCTTCCTGCCTGATGACGAAAGGAGAACCCAAATGGCAGAAAATGAGATCCTGCAATCCACGGCGGTGGATGAAAACAATGATTATAACGCCTCGGAAATTCAAGTTCTCGAGGGGCTTGAGGCGGTGCGCAAGCGCCCGGGCATGTACATCGGCTCGACGTCGGTGAGCGGCCTGCACCACCTTGTCTATGAAATTGTGGATAACTCCATCGACGAAGCGCTTGCGGGCTACTGCACGGAAATTCAAGTGACGATCAACGAGGGCAACACCATCACCGTTGTGGATAACGGCCGCGGCATTCCGGTCGACATTCAGGCGCAGACGGGCCGTCCCGCGCTCGAGGTCGTCTACACCGTGCTGCACGCAGGCGGCAAGTTCGGCGGCGGAGGCTACAAGGTCTCCGGCGGTCTGCACGGCGTCGGCGCGAGCGTTGTCAACGCGCTGTCTGAATGGCTGACGGTGCAGGTCCACAAAAACGGCAACATCTACGAGATGAAATTCTCCCGCGGCAAGATCACGCAGGAGATGACCATCATCGGCTCGACCGACCACACGGGCACGACCGTTACGTTCAAGCCCGATCCCGAGATGTTCGAAGAGCTCGAATACTCCTACGAAACGCTGCACACCCGCATGCGCGAGGAGGCGTTTCTGAACGCGGGTCTTCGCATCACGATCGAGGATAAGCGCCTTGAGAGTGAAGAAAAGCCCGAGAGCGAGCGCCGTGACTCGATGTGCTACGAGGGCGGTATCCGCGAATTCGTCACGTGGCTCAACAAGAAGAAAGAGCCGCTGCACAATAACGTCATCTATATGAGCGGCATGAAGGGCGATTCGTTCGCGGAATTGGCGCTCCAGTATGACGACGGCTATCAGGAAAATATCCTGTCGTTCGCCAACAACGTCCACACGCCCGAAGGCGGCATGCACGAGACCGGCTTCAAGGCCGCGCTCACGCGCGTTTTGAACGCCTACGGCATCAAAAACGGCATCATCAAAGAGGGCGACAAGGTCAGCGGCGAAGACTGCCGCGAGGGCCTGACCTGCGTCATCTCCGTCAAGCTCACGAACGCGCAGTTCGAAGGTCAGACGAAGGCAAAGCTCGGAAATTCCGAGATCCGCACACTGGTCGACGGCATCGTCTCCGACCGACTGATGCAGTTCCTTGAGGAAAACCCCGTCGTGGCGCGCACGATCTTAGACAAGGCCATGACGGCCAACCGCGCGCGAGAGGCCGCGCGCAAGGCGCGCGAGTCCATCCGCCGCAAGAGCGCCCTCGGCGGCGCGGCGATGCCCGACAAGCTGCGCGACTGCAACGAAAATAACCCCGAGCTCACCGAGCTCTACATCGTAGAGGGCGACTCGGCAGGCGGCAGCGCCACGCAGGGACGCGACTCGCGCTTTCAAGCGATCCTGCCGCTCTGGGGCAAAATGCTCAACGTCGAAAAGGTGCGCGCCGACAAAATTTACGGCAACGACAAGCTCCAGCCCGTCATCATCGCGCTCGGCGCCGGCCTTGGCGAAGATTTCGATATCAATAAGCTCCGCTATCACAAGGTCATCATCATGGCGGATGCCGATGTCGATGGCTCGCACATCCGGACGCTGCTCTTAACGTTCTTCTTCCGCTATATGCGCCCGCTCATTGAAAACGGCTATGTCTATGCCGCGGTGCCGCCGCTTTTCAAGCTGACACGCGGCAAGACGCAGCGCGTTGCCTTCTCGGACGAGGAGCGCGACGCCGTTTCCGCCGAGCTGCGCGGCGACAATCCGAACGCAAAGGTCGATATTTCGCGCTTCAAAGGTCTTGGTGAAATGAACCCGCATGAGCTGTGGGAGACGACCATGGACCCCGAAAAGCGCACGCTCAAGCGCATCACGCTCGAGGACGCGGTGCTCGCCGACGAGACGTTCACGGTGCTGATGGGCGAGAAGGTCGAGCCGCGCAAGGAATTCATCGAACAGAACGCGAAATACGCGGTCAATCTGGACTTTTAAGAGAGGAGGACGAAGAAAATGGCACACAAAAACGTGGATTACAAACCCGAAGATATTCTCTTCCCCAACCAAAAGATCGTGCAGAGCGAGCTCGTGCATGAGATGCAGTCCTCCTACATCGAATACGCGATGTCGGTCATCGTCGGGCGCGCGCTGCCTGATGTGCGCGACGGCTTGAAGCCTGTCCACCGCCGCATCCTGTACGCCATGTACGAAGATGGCCTGACGAGCGACAAGGCGTTCAAAAAGTCGGCGACCTGCGTCGGCGACGTGCTGGGCCGCTATCATCCGCACGGCGACGCTTCCGTTTACGACGCTTTGGTCCGTCTGGCGCAGGATTTCTCCATGCGCTATATGCTCGTCGACGGCCACGGCAACTTCGGTTCCATTGATGGCGACCCTCCGGCCGCCTACCGATACACCGAGGCCAGAATGTCGAAGATCGCGAACGAAATGCTGCGCGACATCGATAAGGAGACCGTCGACTGGGACCCGAACTTCGACGAGAGCCGCAAGGAGCCCCGCGTGCTGCCCGCGCGCTTCCCGAACCTGCTGGTCAACGGTTCTTCCGGTATCGCCGTCGGTATGGCGACGAACATCCCGCCGCACAACCTGACCGAGGTCATCAACGCCTGCGTCTGCGTGCTCGACAATCCCGAGGCGACGCTTTATGACCTGATGCAGCACGTCACGGGCCCCGACTTCCCGACCAAGGGCATCATTATGGGCCGCAGCGGCATCCGCGCGGCTTACGCCACGGGCCGCGGTAAGATCATCCTGCGCGCCCGCACGGAATTTGAAGAATTCGGCCGCGACCGCACGCGCATCATCGTCACCGAGCTTCCGTATCAAGTGAACAAGCGCATGCTCATCAAGAACATGGCCGACCAGGTGAACGACAAGCGTTTGGAGGGCATTTCCGACATCCGCGACGAGACCGACCGCACGGGCATGCGCATCGTCATCGAAGTCAGGCATGACGCGAACCCGCAGGTGGTCTTAAACCGCCTGTTCGCACAGACGCAGCTTCAGACGAGCTTCGCCATCAACATGCTGGCGCTCGTCGACAACCAGAAGCAGCCGAAAATTCTGTCCCTGCGCCATATCATCGACGAGTATCTTGCCTTCCAGGAAGAGCTTATCACGCGCAGAACGCAGTATGACCTCAAAAAGGCGCGCGAGCGCGAGCACCTGTTACAGGGCTTACTGATCGCGCAGGACAACATCGACGAGGTCATCCACATCATCCGCACGAGCTACGACGACGCGAAGGAAAAGCTGATGGAGCGCTTCTCGCTCTCCGACGTGCAGGCGCAGGCTATTCTCGATATGCGCCTGAAGGCCTTGCAGGGCCTCGACCGCGAAAAGCTGCAGAACGAGTACGACGAACTCGAAAAGAAGATCGCGTACTTTGTCGAGCTCCTTTCGAACGAGACGATGCTCAAGGGCGTCCTCAAGGACGAGCTCATCGAAATTCGCGACAAGTACGGCGATGAGCGCAAGACCGAAATTCAGGAGGTCGAGGACGAGATCGACATTGAAGACCTCATCGAGGAGGAGCAGTGCGTCTTCACCCTGACCCGCAACGGCTACATCAAGCGCACGAGCGCGAGCGAGTACACCGCGCAGAGTAAGGGCGGCATGGGCAAGAAGGGCATCACCACCCGCGACGAGGACACGGTGGTCGACGTGTTCACCGCCTCGACCCACGACTATATCCTCTTCTTTACGGACACCGGCAAGGTGTACCGCAAGAAGGGCTATCAGATCCCCGAGAGCGGCAAGGCTGCCAAGGGCACAAACATCGTCAACATCATCCAGGTGGAGACGGGCGAGCGCGTGCAGGCGATGATCCACTTCCGCGACTTGAATGCCGAGAATCTGTTCCTCACCATGGTGACGCGCAACGGCACGGTGAAGCGTCTGCCGGTCGAAACGCTCAAGAACCTGCGCAACAACGGCATCCGCGCGCTGAACCTCGACGAGGGCGACGAGCTGGTGAGCGTGCGCGAGACGGACGGCGAGCAGAAAATTCTGATCGCCACGCACGACGGTATGGCGGTCGTCTTTGACGAGACCGATGTCCGTGCGATGGGCCGCACGGCGGTCGGCGTGCGCGGCATCAAGCTGCGCGAGGGCGACTACGTCGTCGGCGCCGCCCGCGCCCAGGAGGGCAAGGAAGTCCTGACCATCACCGAAAAGGGCTACGGCAAGAAGACACCGGTCGAGGAATACCGCATCACGAACCGCGGCGGCCTCGGCATCAAGAACTACATGGTGACCGAGAAGACCGGCGGCATCGTCGGCGTCAAGGTCGTGGACGGCAGCGAGGATCTGCTGCTCGTCACGCGCGCGGGTATCCTCATCCGCACGCCGGTGGAGGCCATCCGCACGACGGGCAGAGCCACGCAGGGCGTGATCGTCATGCGCTTCAAGGAAGAGGGAGACAGCGTCATTTCCATGGCGCTCACAGAGCATGAGGAGGATGACGAGGCGTAAGGCCTCGGCCCTCTTTTCCGCGCGTCGCGCGGAGGGGTGGCAGCGCCTTTGGCGCTGCACGGGAAAGGGGGCCATTCTCTCACGTGAGAGAATGGCCCCCTTGGACCCCCAAGAGAACGCAAGGGGCTCTGCCCCTTGACCCCGCCATTGCAAGAGAGCAGCTCGAAGAACTGCACGCGCTGCGCATTGCACAGCCGTTGGCAGCTCTGCTGCCTTACGGATGTGGCATACCCCTTGCGGGTAATCAGGTGCGGTGTACATGGCTTCGCCATGAATCCCTGCGAGTCGCGACCTGACAGCAACCGCGCCTTACTGTCGTGAGGCGCGAGTGACGGTAGCCCGGCGGCAGACTGCTTGCGAAATAGCGGCATTGCTTCGCTCGCCGCATTGATTAGAGCAGAAGAGAAGAAAGACTGCCGAGCTTTAGGCCGACACACAGGCCGCAGCGAAAAGAAGCGTCGCGCTCAAGACCGATAATGTCAGAGCGATTGTCCTGTAATTTTTTGAAGAGAACGGACTGTTCGGTGTTAAGCATGGCGAGCAATTCAAGATACTGTGAATTGTAATAGGACAAGGATGCCCGATAATCGTCGAGTTCGTCCTTTGACAAAAAGCGTGCCGGATGTTGCCATATCCGGCACGGAACAGGGATTCGTAAAGATGCAGCATACAATAACTTTAACAAAAAACGAAGTTTTCTTCATGTTTCCTTTATTGTAACACGAAGAAAACTTCATGTTAATAGGAAACAGAAATGAATTTTCACGAATATATCTTAAAACTGAGACAGGAGCGCGGGCTAAAACAAAGCGATGTTGCGTCGTCGATCGGTGTGACCGTCCGCGCTTATCAGGCGTATGAATACGGAAAAAGTGAACCGCGGATGTCGACGCTCATTGCGCTGGCCGATTTTTATGATCTTTCACTGGACGAATTGGTCTGCCGAAAGGCAGAACACGGTGTGTAACACCAAACTTGCGGAAAAACTCTGCATGTAAACCAGAATTTGCTGGAAAGAAACGCTTCTGTCCACTATAATGAAGTACAGTAGTATATCCGAAATAGACGGAAATTGATGGAGACTGCCGATACGCAGGCAGAGCGACAGCGGAGATAGAAGCAAACCAAGTCGTTTAGATACGACACTTGGCAGGCAGTGCAATCCGCAGGCAAAAAGGATGTTCAAGGGAAGACATACAATGCAGACGCCTTTCTTTTGGACGGTCACACCGCCCGTTTTCTTTCTCGGGAAAGAAAATGGGGGGTGTGCTATGCAGCAGCGTGACGCGCTGCATTTCCTTTGAAAGAGAAAAGAAAATAAAGGGAGGTCACCATGAGAAGAAACATCCACTATAAGCCCAGCAAAAGCGCGAGCATTCTGTCGGGCGTCATCGCGTGCGCGATGGGCGTGTTCGGCCTGTTTACCATTCCGAGCATCGGCGCGATGATCGGCTTCAAGGCCATCTGGTGCCTGATGGCCTTCGGCATGGGCATCTACAATTTCCTGCTCGCGGCGGGCGTTGTGAAGTACAACGGCGGCTATGAGATCACCGACGAGACGGACGACGGTGCAAAGGAAAGAAAATCCGATGCGGAGGTGCGGCTCGAGGAGTTGCAGACCCTTTACGACCGCAGACTCATTACGGAAGAGGAGTATCAGGAAAAGCGCAGGGACATTCTGGACCGGCTGTAAGGGAAAGGAGCGCGGACAATGGGAGAAGTTTTGATCCTTATTATCATCGCACTTGTCTGGTGGTTTAAGGCGGCTGTCGCCAACGAGGACAAAAAGGTCAATGATCGGGAAACGGGCAGCATTTCGGCATCGCCCGACGAGCTCATCAAAAAGGCAAAGCGCACAGCCGAGGATCTTGATGCGCTGCGCGGGCAGACGGAAAAAAAGCGCCCGAGCCCGACAGAGATCAAGGCGCTCCACAAGCAGCACCGCGCCGACGAGTGGGAGAGAAACGAGCAGCGCCACGCCGATGAGCGCGCACACAGCGAAAAGCGCTGGGAGATCGCGCGCAGGAAGCAGGCCGACAGCGGCGAGGTGCATTCTGTCCACATGGACAGCTGCGAGGACCGGCTTGAGAGTTTGAAGGTCTTATATGACGCGGGCATTCTGGACCGCGAGGAATACGCCCAGCGCGTCGCGCGCGTCAAGCGTCAGCACGCGCAGAGCAGAAGCTGAGCAAAACAAAAAAGGAAGCGAACACACCATGTATGACGAACTGACACAGGTCGACATTGACAAGATGAAGGCAGAGCTGGAGCACCGCCGTTTGGAGCTTCGCCCCAAGCTCATCGAAGATGTGCAGACGGCGCGCGCGTTCGGCGACTTGAGCGAAAACTACGAGTACAAGGTCGCCAAGCAGGAGAAAAACCGCAACGAGAGCCGCATCCGTTACTTGGAGCGCATGATCGCGACGGCGAAGGTCATCGAAGTGAACGAAAAAGAGGGCACCGTCGGCCTTTTTGACCACGTGGCGCTCTATAACGAAAAGCTGGGGAAAGAGCAGAACATCCAGCTCGTGACCACCCTGCGGCAGAACGCGCTCAAGGGCCTCATCAGCAAGGAATCGCCCGTCGGCAAGGCCATCCTGGGGAAAAAGGTCGGCGACCGCGTCGAGATCGTCGTCTCGCCGGAAATGAAGTACACAGTCGAAATTCGTTCGATCACGCCGGGCGAGGACGATGCATCGCTCGAGATCAGCTCTTATTGAGGAAACGCATGAAACAGGTCATTATCTATACCGACGGCGCGTGCTCGGGCAACCCCGGCCCCGGCGGCTGGGGCGCGGTGCTCAAATACGGCGCGCACGAGCGCGAGCTCTCCGGCGGCGAGGCGAGCACGACGAACAACCGCATGGAGCTCACCGCCGTCATCGAGGCGCTGCGGCTCTTAAAAGAGCCGTGCGTCGTGGAGCTCTATTCCGATTCGCGCTACGTCATCGACGCGCTGGAAAAGCGCTGGGTCTACGGCTGGAAGCAGCGCGGCTGGGTCAAAAGCGACAAAAAGCCCGCGCTGAACGTCGATTTGTGGGAGCAGCTCTTGCAGCTCATCGCCCGGCACGAAATGCACTACCACTGGGTCAAAGGCCACGCGGAGAATGAGTACAACAACCGCTGCGACGAGATGGCTGTTAATGAGTGGCACAAGTTTAAGTAAGAGATAGCGTGGCCTTTCGCCGGAAGTCCGGCGGCGCGAGCGGCGGATTCACTTCGCCGCCGCAAGACATGGAATAAAACAGGGCTCCCGCGCGGCCTGCCGCGTGGGAAAATAATGCCGCGACGGTGAATCAGTTTAAGTAAGAATAAAACCAACGACAATTACAGAAAGAAGGTTGATTCCGGAGAAGACGGTTGGAAAGCTCAGGCAGGGTTGGGACAGCATTTGCTTCCTTTTAGCGCCCTGGTGGAAGTACGGCAAGACCTTAATGGTCGGCTCGTTTATCTCATCGGTGCTGTTTGTGCCGGCGGCGGGGTATTTTTCCGCGACGCTGGCGCAGGCGGTGATCGAAATGATCGAAGCGGGAAAGACGTTTGAAGCGGCATTTTTGACGGGCCTGACATACCTTTTGCTCGCGCTGGCGCTCAATCTGCTCCACGCGGTGTACGAGGATTTTTACCTCCGGTGGAAAAAGCAGGAGATCGAGGGGACGATCGAGCGGTCGATCTACGAAAAAGCCCTGATGGTCGACTACCGGCACTTTGACGATCCGAGCTATTTCGACAGCTACAAGCTAACGACGGAGAAATTTGCCTCGCAGTCGTCGGAGACGCTGCAAAATCTCTTCTCGCTTTTGAGCGGCGTCGCGAAATGCATTGTCTACGGCGCGCTGATCGCGTCGCAGGGCGTTGCGCTGCTGCTCATCGTTCTGGGCTGCTCTGCGTTTGTCGCGTATGCGCAAATTTACTGGAGCAGGGTGTCCGTGGAGCGTGAGACGGCCATGGTCAACGACCAGCGGAAGGCTGACTATCTGCGGCGGCTGTTTTTTGACCATACGGCGGTCGCCGACCTGCGCGCGTCAAACATCAAAAAGCCGCTTTTTGCGCTGTTCAACGGCTCTGTGAAGAGCAGGGCTGCGATCTATCGAAAATACGGCGCAAAAGAATTTTTGATTGACCTCCTGGTAAACCTCGCACAGCTCAGCACGACGTTCGCCGTGCCCGTCTATGTCGCGTGGGGCGTAATGTCTGGTAATATCAGCGGCATCGGCGTCTATGCGACGCTGATCGCCTCGTCGCTCGCGCTCAAGGAGGCGCTCAACGCGCTCGGCTGGTGGAGCTCGCAGGTCGCCTTAGGCGTTGCCTACGCGCAGAAGGTGCAGCGCTTTTTCGACACAGATTCGACCATCGAAGCGTCGACAGACGGCGAAAAAGCGTCGGACGGCCCGTTTTCCGTCCGATTCGACCATGTGTCCTACCGCTACGGCGGTAGCGATGAGTTTGCCATCCGTGATCTGAGTCTTGCCATCGCGCCCGGAGAAAAGATCGCCATCGTCGGCGAAAATGGCGCGGGGAAGACGACGCTCACAAAGCTCTTGCTCCGCCTGTACGACGCGGACGGAGGAATGGTGCAGATCAACGGCCGCCCGATCGCGGACTATGACGTGAACACGCTGCGCGGCAGGATCGGCATCGCGTTTCAGCAGTCCCGCCTGTACGCGCTGTCTGTCCGCGAAAATATGACGGCCTACGCCGACGCGGACGATGCGCGGCTCAAATCCTGCCTTGAGGAGGTCGGCCTGCGGCTTTCTCTGGACGCGCAGGTCACGAAGGAGTTCGACGAAAACGGCGCGGTGCTCTCGGGCGGAGACGCGCAGCGCCTATGCCTGACGCGGCTGCTGCACAGCGAATTTGGGCTGCTCATCCTCGACGAGCCGTCCAGCGCGCTGGATCCGATCGCCGAGTACCGCATCGCAAAGCTGATCTTTGACCGCTCGCCGACGACCACCGTTATGGTCGCGCACCGGCTCTCCACGGTCGTGGACGCGGACCGAATTTATCTTCTCTCCGATGGAAGAATCATAGAATCCGGCACGCACGCGGAGCTGATGGCGCAGAACGGAAAATATCGGGAAATGTTTTTAAAGCAGGCCGAAGGGTACTTGAAAGCTTAGCGGAAGTGTGGTACAACAAAAGCAAATTTTTTCTCAGCAGGGAGGGGAGCCTTCCCGCTTTGCTGAAGTAATATGAAGGAGCAAAAGACTATGGCAGAATTCAACGCAAAGCAGCAGCTTCCGGGACTTCTCGACTGGATGCGCGCGCAGATGAAGGCCTGCGGAGGCAAGACCGCCGTCATCGGCATTTCGGGCGGCAAGGACAGCTCCGTCACGGCGGCGCTGAGCGTGGCGGCCTACGGTCGCGAGAATGTCGTCGGCGTGCTGATGCCCGACGGCGTGCAGCCGGACATCGACTATTCCAACGGCCTTGTCGACGTGCTGAACATCCGCCACTACACGTTCAATATTCACGGCGGCACGAGCGGCATTCTCGACGAGATGGCGCGCGTGGGCATCGACGCGAGCCGCCAGACGAAGGTGAACCTGCCGTCCCGTATCCGCATGGCGACGCTGTACGCCATCGCGCAGAGCGAGGAGGGCGGCATCGTCATCAATACCTCGAACCTCTCCGAGGACTGGGTCGGCTACTGCACGATCTACGGCGACAGCGCGGGCGCGTTCTCGCCGCTCGGCATGTACACGACCGAGGAGGTCATCGCGCTGGGCGCGGAGCTGGGTCTGCCCGAGCGCTTCCTCATCAAGCCGCCGTCCGACGGCCTGACCGGCAAGACGGACGAGGACAACCTCGGCTTTACCTACCACGCGGTGAACGAGTACATCCGCAAGGGCGAGGTCGACCCCGCCATCAAGGAGCAGATCGACCGCAAGCACAAGGTGTCGAGATTCAAGTTCCAGACGCTTCCGGTGTATCAGAACGGGCTGCCGATCGTTCTGCCGGAGGAGACGGATTATTATAATCCGAATAAAAAGTAAGCAGCGCGCAGCGCCGCACGAGCCAAAGGGGCCATTCTCTCACGTGAGAGAATGGCCCCTTTGAAACCCCAAGAGAACGCGAGGGGTCTTGCCCCCGACCCCGCTACATTGCGAGATTGAGGCTCGAAGAGCTGCGCGGCCTGCGGAATCGGGTGCGGTGTACGTGGCTTTGCCACGAGTCTCTGCGAGTCGTTAGCGGTATCAACCGCGCCTTACTATCGTGAGGCGCGTGTGACGAGAGAATGGCGGCAGACTGCCTGCGGGGGCGGCATTGCTTTGCTCGCCGCGCTCAGGGCTACTCCTTTTTTAGTCCTTCGCTGAGTCGGTACTGTTGATGGGTTCGTCGGGAATGATATCTTGCGCGATGATTTGCTCTTCTGCGTCCAGCAGTGCCTTTTTCAGGACTTCGCGAGCGAGAATGCCTTTGCCCTCGTCGTAGAGATCGATGGCCTCGCTCATGCTGCGCACCATGCCGTGGTAAAGGGTTCGATAAGTTCTCATTTTATTTCCTCCTTTTGTGCGTCATTATTGCGTCACTTTTTCTTTTTAGTATAATTTGACGCTAAAATTTTGTCAATACTTCGTCACGGAGGTTGGCAAATGGATTCAAAAAGTCGTTACACCCTGCGCACTGATCCGGTGCTGCTGGAAAAGCTCGGATATATCGCTGAATACGAGGGACGCACCAAAAACCGTGAACTGGAGCAGATGATCAAGCGCCGCATCGCAGCTTTCGAGCAGGAGCACGGTGAGATTCCCATAGAAGAAAACGACCGCTGACGCGGTCGTTTTTTTGCCCCCGTCCGGCGGCGAGCGCAGCAATGCCGCCAGCAGGCAGTCCGCCGCCGTGCTATCGTCACACGCGCCTCACGATAGTAAGGCGCGGTTGATATCGGTAACGATTCGCAGAGACTCGTGGCGAAGCCACGTACACCGCACCCGATTCCGCAGGCCGCGTAGCTCTTCAAGCCTAAAACTGCCAATGCAGCGGGGTCGAGGGGGAAGGCCCCTCGTCCTTTCTCTCGGGGGTTTAAGGGGGATACTCTCTTTCGAGAAAGAGAGTATCCCCCTTTAGCGCACTCCCGCACGGTGCGGGAACAACGTGCAGCGCTGCCGCGCTGCCAATTTCGTTTCCCTACGGGAAACCCCTCAGCCCGGAGGCCAAGTCATGTCGCGGCCGGCGAGAACATGAAAATGCAGATGCGGCACGCTCTGTCCCGCCTGCTCGCCGATGTTGGACACGACGCGGTAACTCTCAATGCCCTTCTCCTTGGTGAGCTTGGCAATGACCTCGAAGATGTGCGCGACGACGGCGCTGTTCTCTTCGTTCACGCCCGCGACAGATGCGATGTGCGCCTTCGGGATCACAAGAAAGTGCACCGGTGCCTGCGGCGCGATGTCGTTGAAGGCATAGCAGAGGTCGTCCTCGTAGACCTTGTTCGACGGGATGTCGCCCGCGATGATCTTGCAGAACAGACAATCAGACATGTTTTATCGCTCCTTTCTGTAAAGTAATTTTATCTTACACAAATTGATTTTTCTCGGCATCGTAGGTGTAACCGATGCCTGCAAGCGATGTTTCGATGCTCTCGCGCGCAACGTCCAGATCATCGCACAGCGAATCGACAGAATCGTAAAAATCGCGCAGCTTCATATTCACGGCGCTCAGCAGCATCGCCGGATCCTTCGGTAACGCCGCCATCAGCCGAGCTTGCTCAGGATGAGATCATCCACCGCCGCGAGCGCGTCGTCGACCTTGCTGACTTCGGTGCCGCCGCCCATGGCAGAGTCGGGCTTGCCGCCGCCCTTGCCGCCGCAGATAGGCGCGATGGCCTTGATGATATCGCCTGCCTTGATTCCGCTTGCGACCGCTTCCTTGCCGCACACGGCCAGAAGCGTGACCTTGCCGTCCTTGACGGAGGCGAGCACGCCGATGATCTTGGGCTCCTTGTCGCGCAGGAAGTCGCCGAGCTTGCGCAGGGCGTTTGCATCCATGCCGTCGCGCTGGGCGGTGACGAGCTTCAGGCCCTTCACTTCCTTGGCGGAGGTCAGGAACGTGCGCGCCTCGCCGAGCGATGCCTGCTCCTTGAACTTTTCAAGCTGGCTCTTGATCTCCTTCATCTCGCTCAGCATGCCGCCGATGCGGCTTTCGAGCTCGTTCGACGTGGTCTTTAAGAGCTGCGCCGCGCGGATGAGCTTCTCCTGGCCGCTTCTAAGCTCTTCGAGCGTCTGTTTGCCGGTGATAGCCTCGATGCGGCGCACGCCGGAGGCAACGCTGCCCTCGCTCTTGATGCGGAAGAGGCCGACCTTGGCGGTGTTGTCAAGGTGCGTACCGCCGCAGAACTCCATGGACACATCGCCCATCTCGACCACGCGGACAACGTCGCCGTACTTTTCGCCAAACATGGCGACAGCGCCCTTCTTCTTTGCTTCCTCGATGGGCAGCACCTCGGTCACAACGGGGATGCCGCGCAGGATCGCGTCGTTGACGAAAGTATCGACCGCGAGCAGCTGCTCGGGCGTGATGGACTCAAAGTGCGTGAAGTCGAAGCGCAGACGGTCGGGCTCAACCAGAGAACCGGCCTGATGCACGTGGTCGCCGAGCACCGCCTTGAGCGCGGCGTCGAGAAGATGGGTGGCCGTGTGGCCGCGGCGGATGGCCATGCGGCGCTCAGAATCAATGGATGCCGTCACGGTGTCGCCGAGCTGGAAGCTTCCGCGGATGACCTTACCGGTGTGCATGAACTTGCCGCCCTTGTTCTTCTGGACGTCCGTGACCTCAAACACGGCCTCGCCGCAGCGGATGACGCCCGTATCGCCGATCTGGCCGCCCATTTCGGCATAGAACGGCGTCTTGTCGAGCACGATGATGCCCTCCACGCCGCTCATCATAGCCTCGGCCTGCTCACCCTCGACCACCAGCGCGACGACCTTCGCATCGTCGACGGAATCGTGGTCGTAGCCGACAAATTCCGTGGACGGAATGTCCTTGCCGAACTCAACGCCCGCCCAGCCGAGGTCACCGAGCGCCTTGCGCGCCTCGCGGGCGCGGGTCTTCTGCTCCTGCATCTCGTGGTCAAAGGCCTTGCGGTCGAGCGTCATGCCCTCGTCCTCGACCATCTCGACCGTCAGGTCGATGGGGAAGCCGTAGGTGTCGTACAGCTTGAACGCGTCCGCGCCGGAGAAGACGGTCTCGCCCTTCTCCTTGTGGGCGTTCAGAAGTTCGGTGAAGATCTTCATGCCGCCGTCGATGGTCTTGGCAAAGTTCTCCTCCTCGGTGCGGATGACCTTGGTGATATAGGCCTGACGCTCGCGCAGCTCGGGATAATGGCCTTCGTTCTCGTGCACGACCGTATCCACGACCTCATAGAGGAACGGACGGTTGACGCCAAGCAGCTTGCCGTGGCGGGCGGCTCTTCTCAGCAGGCGGCGCAGCACGTAGCCGCGGCCCTCGTTGCTGGGCAGCACGCCGTCGCAGATCATAAAGGAAGCCGAGCGGATGTGGTCGGTGATGACGCGCAGGGACACGTCCTTCTCGCGGCTCTGGCCGTAGCTCGCGCCGGTGATCTCCGTGACCTTGTTCGTGATGTTCATCACGGTGTCGACGTCGAAGAGCGAATCAACGTCCTGGCACACAACGGCCAAGCGCTCAAGACCCATGCCGGTGTCGATGTTCTTCTGCTTGAGCTCGGTGTAGTGGTCGTGGCCGTCGTTGTCGAACTGGGAGAAGACGATGTTCCAGACCTCCATATAGCGGTCGCAGTCGCAGCCGACGGTGCAGCCGGGCTTGCCGCAGCCGTACTTTTCGCCGCGGTCGTAGTAAATTTCAGAGCAGGGGCCGCACGGACCGGAGCCATGCTCCCAGAAGTTGTCCTCCTTGCCGAACTTGAAAATGCGGTCCTCGGGGATGCCGATCTCCTCGTGCCAGATGCGGAACGCCTCGTCGTCGGCGGGCGTGGTCTCGTTGCCGGCGAAAACAGAGGGATACAGGCGGTTCGGGTCGAGGCCGACCCACTCGGGGCTCGTCAGGAATTCCCACGCCCAGTGGATGGCCTCGGTCTTGAAATAGTCGCCGAACGAGAAGTTGCCGAGCATTTCAAAGTACGTGCCGTGGCGCGCGGTGTGGCCGATGTTCTCGATGTCGCCGGTGCGGATGCACTTCTGGCAGGTGGTCACGCGGTGGCGCGGGGGCTCCTGCTCGCCGGTGAAGAACGGCTTCATCGGCGCCATACCGGAGTTGATGAGCAGCAGCGACGCGTCGTTCTGCGGGATCAGGGAAAAGCTGGGCAGGCGCAGATGGCCTTTTGTCTCAAAAAAGTGCAGGAACATTTCCCGCAGCTCATTGAGACCGTAATACTTGGGCTGAGACATGGTTGGTTTCTCCTTTTATTGTAAAATTTACTGTTGTTCGTTCTGTGTTTTCAGATAAGCGCTCAATTCCGCGAGCTCACGGTCGAGATTTTTATAGAACTGCGTGACGTGCCATCCGTCGCAGAGCGCGTGGTTGATGAAAAGTGACATCGGCAGCATCATGCGGCCGTTTTCCTCGCGGTATTTTCCCCAGGCGAAGCGCGGATTGCTGTCGTCTGCGCCGCCGGCGGGCTCTTTGATCTGCGTGTAGTAGAGCCACGGCACGCAGGAGACGAAGAAATTCGCCAGCACGTCGCCATCCTCGGTCAGCGTACCGCGCTCGAGCGTCTCCTTCTGCCGCCGCTTGCCCTCGGCGACAAACTTTTCGTAAGACGACAGATCGTCCTCAAGCAGGCAGTAGACGTAAACGCCCGTGCCGTCGGGCTTCATCACGGTGTACGACGGGTCACAGTGATCATACTCAACGACCTGACCGTCGGGCAGCAATCTCCGCCGCAGCTCGGGAACGGCGTTCGCCGCGCGCATCACCGCATAGAGATAGCTGAGGAAAAACGGACGGCCGTTAAGCGAAGCAAGAAGATCCGTAATATCCACCGGAACCGTGATGCCCGCCCACGGGTCGGTCATCGTGCGGAAGTATTCAAACTGGCCGCCGCGCGGGTCCTTCGTCATGTCGATGATTTTTCTTGTCATCTGCTCACTTCCCTCTCACATCCAGTCCGATAAGGTTCATCTCCGTATCGAACGCGATGCGGAACACCACGGACTTTTTGTCGTATTTCGCGCCGATGACGGCGATGGCATGCGGCTCGTCCGCGTCCGTCACGCCCGTCACCATCGAATCCTTGACCTTTTTGAAGCTGCCGCGCCCCTCGGTCGCGGTATCCATCATCTCTTCAATGGCATCGGCGCTCGTCTGCTCGCGCACGTCCTCGCGCAGCGCGTCGTAGACCTCTTCATATTCGCCTTTCGTCAGCTGCGACATGACGGCAAGTCCCGCGCTCGAGACCTTGTCCTCGTCCATGCCGTCGGGCAGCTCGTTTCCGCGGCAGCCGGCCAAAGCGAGCGCGAGCAACATGGCGAGCAATAACAGCAGACACACTTTTTTGCGCATATTCTGTTCCTTTCCAAAAAAATAAAGCCCCCGTCCCTACACATAGGGGCGAAGACTTGACACTTCACGGTACCACCCTAATTATCTTTCCGCTTGGGGGAAAGCATCTTAGCCGTCCGGTAACGGGGACGAGGCGTTCCGCTCCTCGCGGACGGCTCCAAAGCGGCTGCTTCACACCGGTGGCCGAGGGCTTGCACCATTCCCCTCTCGCTTCAGGCTCGTCTGCAAAGCTGACTTTTTCATCGCGTTTTACTTGCGTTATTATATCTCAAATTCAGCTTTTGTCAAGCATTCCTTGCCTTTGGGCAGAAAATGGCATATACTGCTTTCGTTTGAATGATGAAGGGAGAATCGCTATGAACCGTTCCCGCTCCGGCTATGTCTATATCGTCCTCTGTGCCGTCATTTTCAGCACGATGGAGGTCATGCTCAAAACCGTGCACGGCGTGTTTGCGCCCATGCAGATCACGTGTCTGCGCTTTCTCGTCGGCGGCATTCTGCTCATCCCGTTCGCCTCGCGCTCGATAAAGAAGAAAAACGCCTCGCTCTCGCGAAAGGACATCGGCTTTTTCGCGCTTTCGGGCTTTCTGTGCGTCGTCATCGCGATGTCGCTCTACCAGATGTCCGTGACCTATACGCGCGCGTCAGTCGTGGCGGTCATCTTCTCCTGCAATCCGATCTTCGTCACGGTGTTCGCCCATCTCTTTCTGCATGAGGACATTCATCGCAACCACATTATCGCGCTCATTTTGGAGCTCACGGCGGCGCTCATCATCATTGACCCCATTCATGCGACGCTCGATCCCACAGGCTCGGTGCTCGCCATTCTCTCCGCCGTGATGTTCGCACTCTACAGTGTGTTCGGCAAAAAGCGTACACCGCGCTTCGGCGGCATCGCTGTTACGTGCCTGAGCTTTCTCTTCGGCGCGGGCGAGCTCGTGTTTATTCTGCTCTTCGGCCGCACGGCGGCGGGCGCGTCGCTCTATGGCGCGGTGGGGCTGAACCTCTTTATCGACGTGCCGCTCTTTGAAAATATCCCTGCCTCGGCCATTCCGGCACTGCTGTACATCTGCTGCATCAACTCCGCGGCGGGCTTCGTCTGCCACATGATGGCGATGGAGAAAACGTCCGCGCAGGAGGCGTCGCTCATTTTCTTCCTAAAGCCCATCTTGGCGCCGATCTTCGCGCTTCTTTTCCTCAAGGAGGAAATTCCGCTCAATATGATCGTCGGCATCGTCTGCTTCCTGATTGGATCGCTGTGCGCGATCCTGCCGGGGATCCTTGCTCAACGCAGGGCGTTGAAAGCGCAAAAATAAGTTTTTGCATTTTTTCCTGCGGCCGCGCAGGGGGAGCAGGAAATGTGGTGCAGCACCTTCGGCGCTGCCTATCCCCCCGTGCCCGAAAAGGCGCGAAAAAGCGTTTTAATCCTTTGCGCTCAAAGAAACCGCATGGCGCACAAAGCTCATCGGCGGCACAAAGCGCGGCAGCTTCATCTTAAACACCGTCTGCGGTGTGCGCGGCTCGTAGAGCTCGAAGCCCTCGAGGTCGTGCATCACGGGCGCGGTCATCGTGAACGGGCGGCTGTCGGGGCCGACGAGCTCGATCTCGTCGCCCGCGGCAAACTTGTTGCGAAGCGACAGCGTCGCGTTGCCGTCCGCATCGCAGTCCGTCACGACGGCGCAGACCTGCCAGTCGCGGATGTAGCGCGCATTGTCGTAATACTGCCCGGGCTGGCCGTAGTAGAAGCCCGTCGAATAATGGCGGTGGCTCACATGCTCTACCTCATCGCGCCATACGGGGTCGACTTCCCTGCCCGCGGCGACGTCGTCGAGCACATGGCGGTACGCACCTGTGACGATGGCGGCGTAGTAGGCCGACTTCGCGCGCCCCTCGATCTTGATGCAGTCGATGCCCGCGTCCATGATATCGTCTAAATGGTCGATCATGCACATATCGCGCGAGTTCATGATGTAGGTCCCCTTCTCATCCTCGAAGACGGGGAAATATTCGCCCGGACGTTTCTCCTCCATCAGCGCATACTGGTAGCGGCAGGGCTGGGCGCACTGGCCGCGGTTTGAGTCGCGGCCGGTCATATAGTTTGAGAGAAGGCAGCGGCCCGAATAGCTCACGCACATCGCGCCGTGACAGAAGGTCTCGACCTCCAGCTCCTCTGGAATTTTCGCGCGCATTTCGCGAATCTCCTGTAAAGACACTTCCCTTGCCAGCACCACTCGTTTCGCGCCCAAATCGTACCACGCGCGGGCGCACTCGTAGTTTGCGATCGACTGCTGGGTCGAGATATGGCGCTCGCACTTGGGCGCATACTTCCCCGCGAGCGTAAACGCGCCGAGGTCGGCCAAAATAAGCGCGTCGACACCTGCGTCGTTCAAACGCTCCAAGTGCTCGGGCAGGCGCACGACCTCGTCGTTGCGCGGCATCGTATTCACCGTCACGTGGACGCGCACACCGTGGTCGTGCGCGAATTTCACCGCTTTGGGAAGCTCCTCAGGCGTAAAATTCCCCGCGAACGAGCGCATGCCGAAGCTCGTACCGGCCAAGTACACTGCGTCCGCGCCGTAGAGCACGGCCATCTGCAATTTTTCCATATCGCCCGCCGGGGCGAGGATCTCGGGTTTTCTTCTCATCGTTGTCCTCTTTCAAAGCGGCAGCGTGGCATAAGCCACGCTGCCGCGTCATTTTATGTTAGCCTGCGTACTGGCTGGAGCTGACGAAGCTCGAGTGCTCCGCGTAGGTCTTGAAGAAGTGGTGCACGCCGTCCTTGCCGAGCGCGTAGAAGTAGTAGTTCGTCTGCGCCGGTTCGAGCGCCGCCTGGATGGAGGCGAGACCGGGGTTCGCGATGGGCGTGGGCGGTAAGCCCTCGTACATCGAGAGGTTGTAGGGCGTGTTGTAATTGAGATCGCCGCTCGTGAGCGTGCCGGTGTAGTTGTCACCAAGGCCGTAAATGAGCGAGGCGTCGATCTGTAACTTGTGATACGTCTCGCCGATGTTGTTGAGACGGTTATAGATGACCGATGCGATGTTCTCGCGGTCCGTGCCGTCCGTCTCCTTTTCGATGAGCGAGGCGATGGTCAAGATCTGGTTGAGCGAATAGCCGGAGGCCTCGACCTTCTGCATGAGCTCATCGCTCATCTTTGTATTAAAGTTGTCGAGCAGTCTCGACAGCGCGTGCGTCGGGTCCTCGTCCACGAAGAATTCGTAGGTATCGGGGAAGAGATAGCCCTCAAGGCGCGTCAGGTCGCCCTTTTTATTGTTGTCGATGAACGAATAGTTGAAGTCCGAGTTCATCGCCGCGTCCGTCAGCTTTTCCGCCGTGTTGACGCCGTACTTGTCCATCAGCGCGATGATCTGGCGGACATTATAGCCCTCTGGGATCGAAATTTTAACGGTATTCGCCGTGAGCGACGCGTTCTTGTTGCTCATGCGGTTGATGAGCGCGTCGTAGTCCATGTCGCTGTCGACGGCGTAGGTGCCGATGCCGATGCGGCTTTCCGCGTGGCGGAGCCTGCCGAACGCCTTGAAGAACCACTTGTACTTAATGAGCCCCTCGTCGTGGAGCTTCGTGGCGATGGTGTTCAGGTTGTCGTCGCGCGTGATCTCGATGGTCGTCTCGACCGGTGCCTTGTTGAAAGAGCACATGTCGTTCGCCAGCAGCCAGCCCACACCGGCGAGGATCGCCGACGTGATGAGCACGAACGCGAGCCACAGCGTAAAGCGGCGGCGCTGCCCTTTCTTCTTCAGTTTTTGCCGCTCGGCGCTGCTGCGCGTGGAGCGGTGCTGCGTGCGCTGCTCCGCTTCGCGGACGCTCTCGGCATCCCAGCGGGCGGTTTGATCGTAGTTGTCCTCGTAGCTCATAGCTCCTCCTTGCTGATTTGAAATTCCCTCACCTTTTTCTATCGGTCAGGCTCACCTTTGCGCGCTCGCGCATAGGATAGGGCATGACAAGTGAGGTGAAACGAAAATGTGCAATAACAACAATAGCTGCGTGTGGCTGATCCTCATCATCATTCTGGTGCTGTTCGGCTGCGGCGGGTGCGGCAATAGCTGCGGTTGCGGCTGTGGCTGCAGCAACAACTGCGGCTGCGGCAGCAGCAACGATTGCTGCTGCTAAGGCACTCTCCTCCTGTGAAGATGGGGCGCGTGAGCGTCCCCTTTTCACTTGTTTTTGATGTGGTCAAGCCTTCAAAAGTTCCGTCACGCGGCGGTAAATTTCCTCGTGTATGTCTTCGACCGTGCGCATCGCGCCGTCTTTCGAGCAGCCAATGCGCTGCCAGGAGCAGCGCTCGGCGACCTTTTTCGCATTCTCGCGGCACGCGCGCAGGTAAGCTTCGTCCTGCTCGTGGATGTCGGCCTTCGTGTTTGTCGCCTGTTCGCGCTCGCGCATCATCTTTTCGGTCAGCTCGGTCGGCACGTCGAGATAAAAGACGAGCGACGGCTCGGGCAGGCCCAGAAGGCCGTATTCAAAGCCGAAGAGCCAGTCGAGATACTTCTCCCGCTCGCCGTCCGGCAGCTTGCCGGCCTGATGCACGGCGTTCGAGGTCGTGTAGCGGTCAGCGATCAGAAGTCCACCCGCCTCGTAATATTTGCCCCAGTCCTGCTTGTAGGACGCGTAGCGGTCGACGGAGTAAAACGTCGACGCCGCGTAGGCGTTCACATCGCTCGGGTGCGTACCGAACGCGCCGCCGAGGTACAGCTCGACGAGCGCGGCGGACTTTTCCCCATAGCGGGGAAAGTTGAGCTTGCGGCAGTCGACACCCTCGCGCTGCAGCCTCTCGAAGAGCAGCTTGCTCTGCGTCGCCTTGCCGGAGCCGTCCGTGCCTTCAAATACGATCAGCTTGCCGCTCATTTGCGCTTCTCCCCCGAAACGTGGACAAGGAAGAGCGGCAGCTTCATCATACGGCCGATACGGGACGGATTTTTGATAAGGCGGTAGAACCACTCCAAATTATGCTTGCAGTAGAACTCCGGCGCGCGCTGCGCGACGCCCGCAAAAATATCCATCGAGCCGCCAAGGCCCATCAGCAGATGACAACCCGTCGCCTCGCCGTATTTCGCCATGAAGAGCTCCTGCTTCGGCGCGCCGAGGCACACGAGCGCCATGTCCGCGCCGCTCGCCTTGATCTCCGCGGCGATGGGGGCATCCTCCTTAAAATAGCCGTCGTGCGTGCCGGCGATGACAAGGCCGGGAAAGCGGTTTTTGAGATTTTCCGCCGCCTGCTCGGCGACGCCCGGCTTTGCGCCGAGCAGGTAAACGCTCTTGCCGAGCTTGGCGCAGCGCTCGATCATGCCCGTGCCGAACTCGATGCCGGGCACGCGGCCTCTGAGCGGCTGGTGCAGAATTTTTGCGCCGTACACGATGCCGATGCCGTCCGGCAGCACGAGGTCCGCACCGTTGACGGCGGCGTTCGCCGCGGCATCCGCGCGGCAGGTCTCCACAATCTCGGGATTGGGCGTCACAACATAGTGCGCACCCTCGGAGCACAGAAGCTCTTCCCCGCGCGCAAGCGCCTCGTCCATCGTCACATTATCAAAGCCAACGCCTAAAATATTGATCCGCATGATAGTCTGTCCGTTTCTTTCACATTTTTATTAAAGCAGTTTATTATATCACTCTTTTTTGCCGCTTTCAACCGCTTTGGCGCTTTTCTCCGGCAGCTGCGAAAGGATGACCGCCGCAAGCATCAGCGCGCAGCCGAAATACTCGCGCAGGCTCATGCGCTCGTGCAGGACGATCGCGCCGCAGACAACGGCAAAAAACGACTCGAGGCTCAGCAGCAGCGACACGACCGTCGGGTCGCCGTCCTTCTGCGCGATGATCTGCAGCGTGTAGCCCACGCCGCTCGACACCACGCCGACATAGAGCAGATACGGGATGCAGGTCTTCACCGCCTCGAGCGTGGTGTGCTCGCCAAATGCAAGTGCGCCGATGGCTGAGAGCATGATGACCACTGCAAACTGCGCGCAGGACAGCGCAATGCCGTCCACCTGCTGCACAAAATAGTCCACAGCAAGGATCTGGGCGGTGAAAGCAAAGGCCGAGAGGAACACATACATATCACCGCTGCTGAACGAAAGCGTACTGCTGCCGTCAAAGCACAGGAAGTAAAGCCCCGCGACGGCGGCGATCACGCAGAGCCAGATGCTTTTCTTCGCCTTTTTGCCAAGCACCGTGCTGAACACCGGCACGAGCACGATGTAGAGCGCCGTGATAAAGCCCGCCTTGCCCGCGCTCGTCGTCCCCATGCCAAACTGCTGCAAGTTGATCGCAAGCGCCAGAAACGCGCCGCAGACAAGCCCTCCGCGCAGCAGCGCGCGCTTTTCCTCCGCGCTGTATTTTTCGCGCGGGTGGATGCGCTGCATGACGGCCAGCAGCACCAGCAATACCAGCACCGCGGGAATGGCGCGCAGCGCGTTGAAGCTGAAGCACCCAAGATGCGCCGCGCTGAGGCTCTGCGTGACAAATGCGCTGCCCCAGATCAGGGCCGTGATCAGCGGCAGCACCACCTGCCTGACTTTAGGGTTTTTCATAGTTGCCTCCCGGATATCACACATGTTACAATGCAGAATAGCATATCAAAATGCTGCATTTTTCGCAAGTATTCCGGCGGAAAAATTTGCACCGAACGGAGGCGCCCCTTGCAGATCGACGACATTCTTCTGCTCCGCATGAACCGGCAGTATCTTTTTGCCCCCGCGAAGGATGAGTTCACGGTACTGCGCAGTCTCTGCGGCTTGCAGGCGCAGTTTTACGGCAACTGCCTGCACGCGCTGCGTCTCCGCTGCGGGAAAGCGCCGGATGAGGATATCCTGCGCACCTCCGCCGTCAAAACGTGGACGCTGCGCGGCACACTGCATCTGATCGCACTCGATGACCTGCCGCTCTTCCTCTACGATGGGCGCAGCCATTTTCTGCGTCCGTGCGACACGATGGAAAATGACGACCATCTCTCCGCCGCGCGCAAGCGCGAGCTGGCCGCGATCATTTTAGACGCCGCCAAAAAAGGCTGCGGCGGCCGCGAGGATCTGCGCCTTATCTGCCGCGAGCACGGCATGACCCCTGATGAAGAACAAAACGCGTTTGATCCCTGGGGCGGGCTGCTCCGCGCGCTGTGCGAAAGCGGCACGCTCGGCCACACCGCGCAGCAGAAAAAGGCCTTTCGCCCCTGCCCGCCGTTTGCACCGATGACAAAAGCCGACGCTCTGCGCGCTCTCATGCGGCGCTATCTGACACACTACGGCCCCGTAACAGTACAGGACGCCGCATACTTCTTCGGTCTGCCCCAGCGAGAGCTGCTGCCGGTCATTGAATCGTTTTCTCCGCGGGAATCTATCTGTGAAGGTAAAACATTTTACAGTTTAGGCGATATCAATATTACCGGTGATTTATCCTGCTGCCGTTTTCTTGCGGGCTTCGATCCGCTGATGCTCGGATATGAGAAGCGGTCAAACCCGTTCCTGCCCGAAGAGGCTCTGCGCGGCGTGTTCACGCTCGCCGGTATCGTTCGGCCCAGTATTCTTCTTGACGGGAAGATCGTCGGCGTTTGGAAGCGCCGCGGGAAAGCTGTTGAATTGACATGGTTAATACCTTTACAATCCTTGCAGCGCAAAAGAATCGAAGAGGAAGCTCTTCGGACTTTTGGGGATAAGGTCTCCAAACTGGTTTGGAGGGATTAAGTCGCGCCCGTTGGGCGCGAGGGGGATAGCAGCGCCCGCAGCGCTGCACGGATCAAAGGGGGGATTCTCTTTCGCAAAAGAGAATCCCCCCTTTGAAACCCCAAGAGAAAGGCTTGACATTGCAGGCGAGCAGCTCGAAGAGCTGCAATGCTTGCCGATTGCACTTCCCTGCGCGCGGCGTTGCCGCGTTTGGATCTGCTATACGATTTGGGTTACTTCTACTACCCGCTGCCGCTCTGCTGATCTCGTAGAAGTGCGGACTAATTTCCGTCTACTGGGGCACTCATCAATGCGGCGAGCGCAGCAATGCCGCATTCCGCAGGCAGTCTGCCGCCAAGCAAACGTCACTCGCGCCTCACGATAGTAAGGCGCGGTTGCTACTGGTAACGAGTAGTAGGGGTTCATGGCGAAGCCATGTACACCGCACTTACATTGCGCAGCGCGTGCAGTTCTTCGAGCTACAAACTGCCAATGTGCGGGGTCAAGGGGCAAGGCCCCTTGCGTTCTCTTGGGGGATCAAAAGGGGGCCATTCTCTCACGTGAGAGAATGGCCCCCTTTAACGCACCCCTGCACGGTGCAGGGGAATAAGAACCAGCGCTGCCGCGCTGTAAACCCTCAGACGATAGGATCGTCAATATCTCTCGTCGCATACGCGTTCAGCGCCCAATCCGCTCGCGCGCCGGCGAGATACTCATAATACCCTTGTGCGCCGATCATCGCGCCGTTGTCACCACAGAGCTTGAGCGGCGGCATGTAGAGCCGGTGGCCGTGCTTTCGGCACTCCTTTTCGAGCTCTGCGCGGATGAACGAGTTCGCGGCGACACCGCCTGCGGCGACGAGTACCTTGCGCCCGCTTTGCTGCATGGCGAGCATCGCGCGCGGGACGAGCTCGTCGACAACGGCCTGTGTGAAGTCGCGCGCAAGCGCCGCACGGTCGAGCTGCTTTCCCGTCTGCTCGGCGTTGTGGGCAAGGTTTACGACGGCGGTCTTGAGGCCCGAAAAGCTCATATCGAGAGGGCACCCGTCAATCTTCGCGCGCGGCAGCTCGTAGACGCCGCCCTCGCTCTCGTGGGCGAGCTTGTCCATCGCCGCGCCGCCGGGGTAGGGAAGGCCGAGCACGCGCGCGGCCTTGTCAAAGCACTCGCCCGCTGCATCGTCACGCGTCGCGCCGAGGAGCGCAAAGTCCGTGTAGTCGCGCACGTCGACGATGAGCGTGTTGCCGCCGGACATGCACAGCGCCAGAAACGGCGGCTCAAGCTCTGGGAACGCTAAGTAATTCGCGGCGATGTGGCCGCGGATGTGGTGTACAGGGATGAGCGGCACATTCAGCGCGTAGGCCGCGCTCTTGGCAAAGTTCAGCCCCACGAGCACCGCACCGATGAGACCCGGCGCGTAGGTCGCGGCCACGGCATCGATGTCTTTTTTCTCGACGCCCGCCTCCTTGAGCGCCTGATCGGTCAGCGCGGCGATGGCCTCGATGTGCTTGCGCGACGCGATCTCCGGCACGACGCCGCCGTAGAGCGCGTGCAGGTCGGCCTGCGACGCGATGGCGTCGGAGAGAATTTTTCGTCCGTCCTCGACGACCGCGACGGCGGTTTCGTCGCAGGAGGACTCGAAAGCGAGAATTTTCATTGCTGCGCCTCCGCTTCTGCCGCGCCGAATTCCTTCGTCATGATGATGGCGTCCTCTTTCGGGTGGTCGTAGTAGTTTTTGCGGCGGCCCTCGCCGCGGAAGCCGCGGCTGCCGTACAGCGCGATGGCGGCATAGTTGCTCTCACGTACCTCAAGCGTCAAGAACGCAAGGCCGCTGCCCTCGGCGAAGCGGATAAACACGTCGAGAAGCTGCCCCGCCACACCGCCGCGGCGGCAGTCGGGGCGGACAGCCATCTTGGTGATGCAGCCCTCGTCCGCGACGGCGAGCAGCCCCGCGTAGCCGACGACGCTGCTGTTTTCTGCATCCAGCGCGACTAAGAAGGCCGAGCACGCGTTTTCAAGCTCCTCTGCGAGCATGTTGCGCGACCAGGGGTTCGAGAAGCATGTGCGCTCAAGCTCGGCAACGTCATTCAAATATTCGTTCGTCATCGGCACGATGCGGACTTTTTTCTTTAACTGTTCCATTGGTTTCCTCCGGTCATTTGGCTTCCAGCCAGTTTATGCCCCAGTGGGCCTCGGCGGTCAGGGGAACGGAGAGGTGCACTGCGCCCTCCATCTCCTCGGTGAGGAGCCGTGCGACCGCCTCCTTTTCCTCCTCCGGGCACTCGACGATGAGTTCGTCGTGCACCTGCAAAATGAGCTTTGCCTTTAAGTTTTCCTTGTGCAGCCGCTCGTCGACGCGCACCATTGCGAGCTTGATGACGTCCGCGGCTGTGCCCTGGATGGGCATGTTGCGCGCGACGCGCTCGCCGAACGAACGGGTATTGAAGTTGCTCGCCGCCAGCTCGGGCAGCGCGCGGCGGCGGTGCATCAGTGTTTCGACATAGCCGCGCTCCTTCGCCTGCGCGACGACCTCATCCATATAGCGGCGGATGCCGGGGAAGCGCTCAAAGTACGTCTCGATATATTCCTTCGCCTCGTACACCGGCACGCCGATGTCCTGCGCGAGCGAGAAGGCGGAAATGCCGTATACGATGCCAAAATTCACGGCCTTCGCGTGCGAGCGCATCTGCTTGGTGACCTGATCAGTCGGCACGCCGAAGACCTGCGCGGCCGTGACGGTGTGGATGTCCTCGCCGGTCAGAAACGCCTGCTTCATCGCCTCGTCGTCCGCGATGTGCGCGAGCAGCCGCAGCTCGATTTGGCTGTAGTCCGCGTCGACGAGCACGCAGCCGCTTGCTGGGACGAACATGCGGCGGAATTCGCTGCCGAGCTGCGTGCGCGTGGGGATATTCTGCAAATTCGGCTCGGTCGAGCTCAAACGGCCCGTCGCCGTGACGGTCATCTGGAAGCTCGTGTGGATGCGCCCGTCGGGCGCGATGACCTTCAAAAGACCGTCGCAGTAGGTCGAGCGGAATTTCGCGTACTGGCGGTACTGCAAAACCTCTTCGACGATGGGATTCTCCCACCGCAGTTTTTCGAGCACGTCCGCGTTCGTCGACCAGCCGGTCTTCGTCTTTTTGCCGTGCGGGAGCTGCAAGCGTTCAAAGAGCACCTCGCCGAGCTGCTTGGGGGAATTGATGTTGAACGGCCCGCCCGCCTCTTCATAGATGTGCTGCTCGAGCGTCTTGAGCTGCACTTCCATCTCGCTGCCGAAGGCCGCGAGAGCGTTCGCGTCCACGCGCATGCCCGCGTGCTCCATGCGCGCGAGTACGGCGCAGAGGGGCAGCTCAACCTCATAATAGAGCTCGTGCAGCTCGCGCTTCTCAAGTTCGGGGGCAAAGGTCTCACACAGCGCATCGACGGCGCTGGTATAGACGTGGAACGCCGTCTCGGCCTCGGCCGTGTCGCCGAGCATCGAGAAAGCGTCTGGATCTAAGTGCTTCGGCTCGGCAAGCGTCTGGTGGAAGTAGGCGGCGAAGAGCGACGCGATATCGTACTTGCCCGCCGTCGCGTCGAGCAGGTACCCTGCGAGCGCGGTGTCAAAAATGAACCCTTCGATGGGAAGGCCGTTTTCGAGCAGCGTGCGCTGGAGGTCCTTGACGTTGTGGCTGACTTTCTTGATATCATCCGAGAACAGGGCGCGCAGCAGCGCGTTCCAGTCGCCCTCGTAGCGGCTGAAGTAGAACTCGGCAGAGACGGCGGTCGATTCGCCTGCAACGAAGTCGACGATCACGCCGGAAAGGTCCGGCAGCGCCAGCAGCGTCACATGCTCCGCCTTGCGGAAGAGCGAGAGATATTCCTTGGCCTTTTCCACCGTGGTCACGGCCTCGGCGGTCACGGTGAGGTCGACCGGCTCCTCGGCGGCGGGGATGTCGGCGGGCGGCTTGAGACCGTATTTGTCGATGAGCTTGGTAAATTCCAGCTTCATAAAGAGCGGATAGAGCGCGTCTGACGGCGCCTTGCGCAGGTTGTCCTGCGGAGAAAATTCGAGTGGTGCGTCCGTCACGATGGTCGCGAGGTGGAAGCTCTGGCGTGCGCTCTCCTCGCCCTCAGTGAGCTTTTTGATGACGTTCGGCTTGGCCTCGATATCGGGGAGCAGCCGGTAAATTTCGTCAATGCTCTGGTATTTCTGGATGAGCGCCATCGCCGTCTTTTCGCCAACGCCCGGCACGCCGGGGATATTGTCGCTCGCGTCGCCCATCAGGGCTTTGAGGTCGACAATGTGGATGGGCGCAAAGCCGTAGACCTCACGAAAGCTCTCGGGCGTCATGTCCTTCGTCGTGGTCTGGCCCATGCGCGTGGAAATGAGCTTGACGGTCGTGTGCTCGGTCACGAGCTGCAAAGAATCCTTGTCTCCCGTGGCGACGACACAGTCCCAGCCTGCGCTTTCGCATTTGCGCGAGATCGTGCCGATCAGATCGTCGGCTTCAAAGCCCGCGAGCTCGTAGCGGGGGATGTTCATCGCGTCGAGCACGTCCTTGAGCACCGGCATCTGCACGGCGAGCTCTTCGGGCATGGTGTGGCGCGTGGCCTTGTAGCCCTCGTACTCGAGGTGGCGGAACGTCGGCTCGCGGCGGTCGAAGGCGACGCACAGCGCCTCGGGCTTTTCCTCGTCGAGTAAGCGGCCGAGCATCGTCAGAAAGCCGAAGATCGCGTGGGTGAAAAACCCGTCGCGCGTGGTGAGCGGACGGACACCGTAATAGGCGCGGTTGATGATGGAGTTGCCGTCTAAAACCATCAGCTTCACGGCATGCACCTCCCAAAATGCAAATTTTTACTAAATATAGTATAGCGCAAAGCAAACAAAAACACAACAGAAACCGGCGGAACTCTCGGCGCGGAGTGAGAAAGTGTGGTAAAAATAAACAGAACACTTGCAATTTCTTGTCGGGATGTTTATAATATTGACTGAAAATCTGTTTTGCTTCCTAATTTTTTGTTAGGAAGCGGGCGGAAAAACAAAAAAGAAAGGGAGAAAATCATGGAAAAGCTATTTAAGCTGAAGGCCAACGGTACTACGGTACGCACCGAGATCCTTGCCGGTCTTACCACGTTTATGACCATGGCCTACATCATCGCGCTCAACCCGAACCTGCTGACCAACTTTGCAGTGGGTACGCCGCTGTGGAACGGTGTGTTCCTTGCCACCTGCATCGCCTCGGCGATCGGCACGATTTGCATGGCGTTTTTCGCCAACAAGCCGTTCGTCATGGCGCCCGGCATGGGACTCAACAGCTTCTTCGCGGTGGTCGTCGCCAACATCGCGGTCATCAACGAGTGCGAGTACGAGTCCGCGTTCCAGGCGGCGCTCGTCATCATCCTTGTCGAGGGTATCGTGTTCCTCATCCTCACGCTCTTAAAGGTGCGTGAGAAGATCGTGGAGGCCATTCCTCTCGGCGTGCGCTACGGCATCGCTCCCGCCATCGGCCTGATGCTGATGAACGTGGGCCTTGGCTCCAACGTCGGTATCTACTCTGAAAACGGCGGCCCGTTCTACATGATGCGTGACTTCTTCGGTGCGCTGACGCCCAGCATCATCAAGGGAAACATGGGCTCGGGCTACGATGCGATGGTCCTGACCGTCGCGACCGCGTTCCTCGGCGTTTTCGTCATGGTCGTCCTCGCCAAGAAGGGCGTGAAGGCGGCAGTGCTGCTCGGCATGCTGTTCTCGTCCGTCATCTACTGGGCGGGCAGCGCCATCTTCCTGCATGTCAATCCATTTGCGAGCCTCGCGACTGCGAGCTTTGTCCCGCCTTTCGCCGACATGGTCTCCACCACGCTTTTCAAGTTTGACTTTGCGGGCTTTGTGAACATCGGCTGGTTCACCGCCATCACGCTCGTCATCACCTTCTGTATGATCGATATGTTCGATACCATCGGCACGCTCGTCGGTACGGCCTCCCGCGCCGGCATGGTCGATCAGGACGGCAACATGCCCCAGATGAAGGAAGCCCTGCTGTCCGATGCCATCGGTACGGTCGCGGGCGCCTGCACCGGTACCTCCACCGTCACCACGTTCATCGAGTCCGCCTCCGGCGTGGAAGCGGGCGGCCGCACGGGCCTGACCGCGCTCACCGCGGGCATCCTGTTCCTCGCCTGCATGTTCCTCGCCCCCATCGCCGCCGTCATCCCCGGCGCTGCGACCTCCGCCGCGCTGATCTATGTCGGCGTTCTGATGCTCCAGGGCCTCAAGAATGTGGACTTCAGCGACATGGACCAAATGCTGCCGGTGTCCATCATGCTCATCGGTATGCCGATCTCCGGCTCCATCGGCCACGCCATCGGCCTGGGCCTCATCTCCTACACCTTTGTCAAGGTGCTCTCCGGCAAGGCTAAGGACGTCAGCGTTCTGACCTACGTGATCTCCGCTCTGTTCCTTGTCAAGTTCTTCGCCGTCGTGTAAGTGTGTGAAAAAACCTTAAAAAGAGCGTCCCGAACGGGACGCTCTTTTTTTCTGCGCCGAGGTATGATATCATGACGAAGATACATAGGGTAATAGGAGCGCACGGCGAAAAAACCTTGAAAAATCAAGGATTGCAACTGCCGGTTGACAAATTTGACAGTGCGCTTTCTTTCCCGCAACCGCGAAATAGGCTATGATAACGCCATCCAGACGGCGCGGGATCGCGCCTTAGAATTCAGGAGGAAGACGATATGATCTTAGCGGATAAAATCATCACGCTGCGCAAAAAGGCAGGCTGGTCGCAGGAGGAGCTGGCAAGTCAGCTCGGGGTGACGCGCCAGTCGGTATCCAAGTGGGAGGGCGCGCAGTCCGTGCCCGACCTTGACAAGGTGGTGCAGATGAGCCGGCTGTTTGGCGTGAGCACCGACTATTTATTGAAGGACGAACTCGAAGAAGAGGAGTTCGTCGAATCCGAGGCGGACGAAACGCCGCTGCGGAGAGTGACGATGGAGCAGGCGGCGCGATACCTTGCGCTGCGCAAGGCCTGCGCGCCGAGGATCGCACTGGCGGTGGCGATGTGCATCATCTCGCCGGTCGTGATCATTTTTCTCTCCGCCATGGCGGACGCGGGCCTGGGCGGTATTTCGGAGGATCTGGCCGCAGGTCTCGGCGTGAGCGTCATTTTGGTGCTGGTCGCCATTGCGGTAGGGATGTTCCTCTCGTGCGGGGCGAAGACGAAGGAATTCGACTTTCTTGAAAAAGAGCCGTTTGAGACCGAGTACGGCGTGAGCGGCATGGTGCGCGAGCGGCGCAAGGCCTATGAGCCGACCGCCTCGCGCTGTACGATCCTCGGCGTGGTGCTGTGCATCCTTGCTGTCGTGCCGCTGATGCTCGGGGTCGGTCTCGCGTCGTCCGATGTCGCCGCGCTGCTCGCGCGCGTCGCTCCGGCGGATGTTTACGCCGCGGCGGAGGTGGATGCGCTGCTGCTTCTGGTCGCCTGCGGCGTGGGCGTGCTCGTCTGGAGCGGAACATACACCGGCGCGATGGACCAGCTGCTCGAGGAGGGCGACTACACGCGCAAAAAGAAGGCGCGCAGCGGCGTAATGAGCACAGTGTCGCTCATCTACTGGCTGAGCGTGACGGCGATCTTCCTGTTCTACACCTTCGGACCCAAGGGGAACGGCCAGCCGCAGTATAGCTGGTTTATCTGGGCCGTTGGCGGCGTACTGTATGCGGCGGTGATGGGTATTGTGTCGCTCGTGCTGTATCACAAGGATAAAATGTAAAGCGCACTTGACAAATCGGAGCAGTAGTGCTATCCTGCGAGTAAAGCAAACTTGACATTTTTAAATTTTCTCTTGACAGTTTAGAATTAGATGATATGATTTTGATATCGTAAAGATATTCGAAACGGCTGCAAGAAGAAAAGAGGGAGAACCTTATGCTCTATATTGAACACCTGACCAAGACCTTCGGCGAAAAGAAAGCCGTGGATGATCTGTCGCTCCACATCGCGCCAGGGGAGATCTACGGCTTCATCGGCCACAACGGCGCGGGCAAGACCACGACGCTCAAGTCGGTCGTCGGCATCCAGCAGTTCGATTCCGGCAGGATCACGATCGGCGGGCACTCCATTCAGGACGATCCCATCGCCTGCAAGAAGATGCTCGCCTACATCCCGGATAACCCCGACCTCTACGAGTTTATGACGGGCATCCAGTACCTCAATTTCATCGCCGACATTTTCGGCGTGGAGGAAAGCGCGCGGCAGGAGCGCATCCGCAAGTACGCGGACCTCTTCGAGCTGACGACCGACCTGGCGCAGCCCGTCGCGGCCTATTCCCACGGCATGAAGCAGAAGCTTGCCCTCATTTCGGCGTGGCTGCACGAGCCGAAGCTCATTTTGATGGATGAGCCGTTCGTCGGCCTCGACCCGAAGGCTTCACATATCTTAAAGGGCATGATGCGCGAGGTGTGCGACGCGGGCGGCGCGATCTTCTTCTCGACCCACGTGCTCGAGGTGGCCGAAAAACTCTGCGACAAGGTCGCCATCATCAAGGGCGGCAAGCTCATCCGCTCCGGCACGATGGAGGAGGTCAAGGGCGACGACTCGCTCGAGGAGGTCTTCCTTGAGCTGGAGGGCGAATCATGCTGAAAACGCTCGTCAAGAAGCAGCTGATGGAAATTTTCCGCAGCTACTTTTATAATGCCAAAACCAATAAAAAACGTTCGACGGCGGGGATTATCGCTTATATCCTGCTCTTTGCCGCGTTGATGATCGGCCTCGGCGGGATGTTCACGGGGCTTTCCGTTTCGCTCTGTGCGCCGCTTGCGCAGGCGGGGATGGGCTGGCTCTATTTTGCACTCATGTCGCTGCTCGCCATCTTTCTCGGCGCGTTCGGCAGCGTGTTCAACACGTATTCGGGCCTGTACTTCGCTAAGGACAACGACCTGCTGCTGTCTCTACCCATCCCGGTGCGGACGCTGATGGCCTCGCGGCTGCTGACGGTCTATCTCATGGGCCTCATGTACTCCGCGGTCGTCATCCTGCCCGCGGTCATCGTCTACTGGGTCACGGTCTCGACGGCGCCGATGGCGCTCCTCGGCGGCGTGCTGCTGACGGCGCTCATCTCAATCTTCGTGCTCACGCTCTCGTGCGCGCTGGGCTGGGTCGTGGCGAAGGTGAGCCGTAAGCTCAAGCACAAGAGCTTCATCACGGTCATCGTCTCGCTCGCGGGGCTTGCCATCTACTATTTCTTCGTCTTCAAGGCGCAGACGGCCATCGAGCAGCTCGTCGCCAACGCCGCGGTCTACGGTGAGAAGATCAAGGGTGCGGCGCACCCGCTCTACGTCTTTGGCCTGACCGGTACGGGCGATGTGACAGCGATGCTGCTGAGCACGGCGGTCATCCTCGCGCTGTTTGCGCTGACGTGGGCGCTGCTCTCGCGCAGCTTTTTGCAGATCACGACTGCGTCGGGCGCATCGGGCAAGGCTGTGTACCGCGAAAAGGCCGTCAAGCGCCGGAGCATCGATGGGGCACTTTTCGGCAAGGAGCTCGCGCGCTTCACCGCGAGCCCGAACTACATGCTCAACTGCGGGCTCGGCATCCTGCTGCTGCCGATCTCGGGCATCCTGCTTTTGTGGAAGGGCGGAACGGTCGTGTCGCTGCTGAACGAGGCCTTCACCTCGCAGAGCGGCTGCGCGGAGGTGCTGCTCTGCACCGGCGTGTGCGCCATTGCATCGATGAACGACATGGCGACGCCGTCGGTCTCGCTCGAGGGAAAGTCCCTCTGGCTCGCGCAATCGCTGCCCGTCAGGCCCTGGCAGGTGCTTCGCGCAAAGCTCAAGGTACAGCTTGCGCTCACGGCCCTTCCAGCACTCGTGCCGCTTGCCTGCATGGCGTTTATCCTGCCTGTGACGGCGGCGCTGCCGCTCGTTTTTGCCGAGGCGCTCGCGTACATCGCGTTTTCTGCGTGCCTGGGGCTGACGCTCGGCGTCGCGCGGGCAAACCTGACGTGGACGAGCGAGCTCATGCCCATCAAGCAAAGTCTGGCCGTGACGATCGCGCTGTTCGGCGGCTGGCTCTACGCCATCGTGTTCGCGGGGCTCTACCTCTGGCAGGGGTGGAAGCTCGGCGCGGCTGCGTATCTCGCCATTGCGGCGGCGGTGACGCTCGCGGTGACAGCGCTGCTTCTTCGCTGGCTCAAAACGAGGGGCGCACAGCGCTTTGCGATGCTGTAAAGGAAAATAAAATGAGAGAGTGCGGCGGTCGAAGGACCGCTGCACTTCTTTTATATAGGCAGGAGCAAAAATTTACACAGCTCGTTCTTGCGGAAAGCGGCGGACCATGCTGTTATGTGACTGCACTCACAAGTAAACTTTGAGGAGCGTGATCGATATGCTGCTGCGCGGCAAGCAGGCGAGCGGACTTTTGACGCAGCAGAAGATGCTGCGCGCCGCCGTAAAGCTGTTTTTGGAAAAAAGATATGAGGGCACGACGACCGCGGAGATCGCCCGCGCCGCGGGCATGCCGCCAAGCTCGTTTTTCCGGGCCTTTCCCAGTAAGGAGGCGCTGCTGCTCGAGCTTGACAAGCGGATGTTCAGCGGGCAGTTCACGCTGGCCGAGCAGCACAGCGCGGCACGTGCTCTACGCGGTGGGGACGGCTATCCAGCTCCACATCGCCGAGCTGACCGAGCCGCTGCGCGAGCTGTACGTGACGGCCTACACGCTGTCGTCAATCTCGGCATACCTGTATCGCGGCACGGCGAAGCGGCTGGAGGGCATCTTCGGGGACGATCTTCCGGACGCGGAGGCCAAGGACTTTTACGAGATGGAGATCACCTCGACGGGCATGATGCGCTCGTTTGTGGCCGTGCCGTGCGACGTGTACTTTACCGTGGAGCGCAAGATCGCGCGCTTTTTGGAGTGCGCGCTTAAGATCTGCAATGTGCCGCCAGAGCGGCGGCGGGGGCGGAGAACAATTGGGAGAGTTGGACGATATTTGATGACACCAATTTGAACCTGCCGGACGGTAGTTACTATTTAGGTGGCAATGTTACTATTAGCGGCGAAATTACAATCAGCGGAGCCGTCACATTTGATTTGAATGGGTATACCTTGACCTGTAATGCTACAGACGAGGATATGTTTTGCGTGTACGATGGTAAAACACTAACGATAAAGGACAGCGGCACTGACGGCACCATTGATGGTCAAAATAAGAACTGCGGCTTTTCTGTGTCTAGCGGCACACTGATCTTGGAGAGCAGTATCATTGCGAATTGCAGAGATGACGATGGTGATGGCGGTGCTGTGGATATTGGAAAGGACTGCGTATTCACGACGAGAGGTGGTACGATCAGCAATTGCAATGCACAACACGAAGGCGGTGCTATATAGGAAAAGAGGACGGCTAAAGCCGTCCTCTTTTTTCAGCTCTCCATGTGCTTGCCGAGAAAGCCTGCGATGGCCTGCGCGAGCTTGTACTCCGTCTCGCCTGCGGCCGACTCGCCCTCGGTGCCGATGAAGACCACGAGCCCGAGTGCGTCGCCCTCGGAGATGATGGGCGCGGCGATGGTCGCGCAGTAGCGGTCGAGCGACTCGGTGACGAACACGCTGCGCTCGCTCGGCACGGCGCGGTAGATACCGCGGTCCTCCATGATCTGCTCGAGCTGCGGGCTGATGCGCTTGCCGATGAGGTCGCGGCGCGCGCTGCCTGCCGCGGCGATGACGCTGTCGCGGTCGGTCACGGCCACGCTCGTGCCGGTCGACTTGCTCAGCGTGTCGCACAGCTGCGCGGCAAACTCATCTACGCCGCCCATGAGCGAATACTTCTTAAAAATGACCTCCCCGTCCTTGCTCGTGTAGATCTCCAACGGGTCGCCGTTACTGATAACATGGACACGGAAAACCTTGTCCTCGCGGCCTTTTGAGGACTGGATCAGCGTGTTTTCGATATTTTCCGTGCCTTGCTTAAAATTTGCGGCGTCCTCCGTTTCCGCGGGGAGGGTTCCGCAGCGCAGCAGCGTGTCAATGTCGGTTTTGAGCTTAATTTCTAAGTGATCTTCAAAGACGAGAATCTTGTCGATCAGCAGCTCCAGGTCGTTCCGCTCCAGCTTGTCCTTTTCCAGAATGTCGCGGAACACGTCGATGGCGGTCTTGGCCACGCGGTTCACCTGAATGATGGTGTTGCGCTTGTCGCTCAGCAGGTCGATCTGGTGGTGGATGCCGTCGATCTTCTTCTGGAGGTCTGCTTCCATCTCGTCATACAGCGCCTCGATGGATGCTTCCTGCTCGGGCTTTTTCATGATCTCCCGGATGCGCTGGCGCTTCGTCACCTTCAATTCTTCGGTGAGATCGGCCAGCACCGCCGCCAGATTGTCCGCGGACTGCTCCGTTTCCGCCACCTGCTCGGTCTCGCGCTTTAATTCCTCGTTGAGCTGCGTCAGCATGGCGGCAGAGCTGTCCGCCAGTTTTTGCACATAGCTTTTCAGCAGCTCGTCCAGTTTATCAACGCGGATATGGTGGCTGGTGCAGCCCTTGAGGCCGCGCCGGTGATAGGTCCCGCAGGTGTAGGCGGGGGCGAGGTCAGAGCGGCTCATGGCGAACAGCGGACTGCCGCAGTCGCCGCACTGCAAAAAGCCGGAGTACACGTTGTCGTTGATCTTCACGCCGCGATAGTTGCTGCGGCTGCGTTTTTCCCGCAGGGCGCGGGTGATGGCAAAGGTGCGGTAGTCGATGATGGCCTGATGGTGGTTCTCGATGACGATGTGCTCATCGTCGTTGCGCTTGATTTCTTTCCCGTTGATCTTGGCGCGGGTGTACTTGCCCTGCCGCAGCGTGCCGATGTAGAAATCGTTGTCGAGAATGCCCTGCACCGTGGCGATGGCCCACGCGTTCTTGGCCTCCCGCTTGGTTTTCTTGCCCGCCGCCTCCTTGCGCATCCGCTCGGACATACGCGGCGTGGGAACGCCCTCGTCGGTAAGGTAGTTGGCGATTTTCTTGTAGCCCCAACCGGCGTTGCTGTAAAGGTCGAAGATTTGCCGGACGGTCTCGGCCTCGGTGGGGATGATCTCAAACTGCTTGTCCTCGGTGACGAGATAGCCGTAGGGCGCGGCGCAGATCCACTCGCCATCGTTCTGCCGCCGCTTCACAACGCTGCGCACCTTGCGGGAGGTGTCCGTGACGGGCATTTCGTTCACAAGAAACTGAAACTGGATTTTCAGCCAATCGTCGTCATTGGGGAAGTCCACGCCGTCCCCGATGGAGACGATCCGGACGCCCGCGTCGCGCAGGTCTTCCAGCTCTACCAGTCCGCGCGAGTTGCGGCGGGAGAAACGGGAAAAATCCTTGATGATGAGAATATCGTACTTGTGGGACATGAGTCCCCGGCGCATCTCCTGATAGCCCTCGCGCTGCTCAAACGTGTAGCCGGAGCGGTCGCGGTCTTCAAAAAACGTCAGCGTGCTGCCGGGGAAGTGGGTTTTTACATAGTCCTCGATGATGGCCTTCTGATTCTCAATCGAGATGTTCTTTTGATCCTGCTCATCATCCACGGAAATACGGGCATAGCCCGCGATGTCAAAGTGTTCGATCATGTCGGCTCACCGCCCTTTAAGTATTTTGCCATCTGCCGGTCGAAGTCGGAGATGTATTCAGCGTCCTGCTTTTTGCGGAACTCGTCATAGACCGCGCCGACCTTTTTGGCCGCCGCTTCCCGCGAGATACCTTCCTTGCCATCCAGCACCTTGCGGCGGTTGTTGGTTAGAAATCGGTCGGTTTCGTTCAGCCAGTCTTGCATACGCATTCTTTCTCATGTTGCCATTTGCGACAGACTATGCGTTTCTCTTATTGAATAACATTGTATCATGCGAATTGAGAATGTGCAACCGGAAAATGATCTGACAAGGAAAACCACTCCACTTTTTCGCGCGTGTCAGGCATTGCATTTTTTATCCATATGTAGTATAATTAAGCAATAAAAATGGTGTAATCCCAACGTTTTTCGGGTGGGAGACGGCAATATACATGGATCGATGAACTTGCGCATTTCTGCACGTCGCAGCGGCAAAAAGGAATGACGCGGCTTTGTTGCGCTTTTAAACGCAGCGAATACGCCCGACCGAAGCAAATTTTGACATCCGGTGGACGAAAACATAGGAGAAGAACATGGATAAACGGCTTTTGCTGGCCAGCCCTCATATGTCGGACGAGGGCTATGAACTGGAGTACATCCACGACGCGTTTCAGAAGAACTGGATCGCGCCGCTAGGTGAAAACGTCAACGAGTTTGAAAAATCGATGGGCGCTTACATGGGTAAGGGCTATCCCGTCGCCCTGTCTGCCGGTACGGCGGCGCTGCACCTTGCGATGATCCTCGCGGGCGTGAAGGCGGGCGACACGGTCTTTTGCCAGAGCCTGACCTTCTCCGCGTCGGCCAATCCCGTGGCCTACTGCGGCGCGAAGCCGGTGTTTATCGACTCCGAGCGGGAGACGTGGAACATGGATCCTGCCGCTCTGCGCCGTGCCTTTGCGCTGCACGGCACGCCCAAGGCGGTGGTCGTCGTTCACCTGTACGGCAACCCTGCAAAGCTGGACGAAATTACCGCCATCTGCCGTGAGCACAATGTTCCTTTGATTGAGGACGCAGCAGAGGCGTTGGGTTCTACATACAATGGGCAGAAGTGCGGCACCTTTGGTGACTTCGGCGCGCTTTCCTTCAATGGCAATAAGATCATCACCACCTCCGGCGGCGGGATGCTGCTGTGCCGGACGGAGGATGAGGCGAAGCACGCATTGAAGCTCTCCACGCAGGCGCGCGAGAACGCGCCGTGGTACCAGCACGAGGAAATCGGCTACAACTACCGCATGAGCAACATCTGCGCGGGCATTGGTCGTGGGCAGATGAAGGTGCTGCCGCTGCGCGTGAAGCAGAAGCAGGCGATTTTCGCCCGCTACTCTGAAAATCTGAAAGGTCTGCCGCTGACCATGCAGCCGAAGCTGGACTGCGCCGAGCCGAACCGCTGGCTGTCCGTTGCCCTGCTGGACGAGGGCTGCGGCGTGACGCCCGGTGAGATGCTGGCAAAGCTGAACGAGGCTGGCATCGAGGGGCGCTACCTCTGGAAGCCCATGCATTTACAGCCGGTTTTCGCAAACTGCCCCTTTGTCAGCGTCAGCGATGCGCCGGTGGGCGACGATCTCTTTGCGCGCGGCGTATGCCTGCCCAGCGACACGAAGATGAGCATGGACGATGTGGACCGCGTGTGCGAGGTCATTCGGGGGATGTTCTGATGCGGCACAAGGCTGGGTTTTATGAAAAATACATCAAGCGCCTGCTGGACATCGTGCTGTCCGGGTGTGCGCTGATCGTTCTGTCGCCGCTGTTGCTGGTGACGGCGATTCTTGTGCGCGTGAAGCTGGGCAGTCCTGTGATCTTCTGTCAGGAGCGTCCGGGAAAAGATGAGAAGATTTTTAAACTCCATAAGTTCCGCAGCATGAGCGACGCGCGGGATGAAACCGGCGCGCTGCTGCCGGACAAGGAACGGCTGACGGGCTTTGGAAAGAAGCTGCGCGCTCTGAGCATCGACGAGCTGCCAGAGCTCTGGGACATCTTTCGCGGAAAGATGAGCATTGTGGGACCAAGACCGCTGCTGGTGAAGTATCTGCCGCTTTACAGCGAAGAGCAGCATCACCGCCATGACGTTCGCCCCGGGCTCACCGGCTGGGCGCAGGTGCACGGGCGAAACCTTGCGTCGTGGGAGGAACGGTTTGCCTACGATGTGGACTATGTAGACCATGTTAGTTTTGAGCTGGATGTGAAGATCATCTTCATGACCGTCCGTTGCGTCTTCGCCCGCGAGGGAATCAGCGCAGAAGGCAGCGCGACGATGGAAGCATTTACGGGAACGGAGGCTGTGGTTCATGAGTGAGAAGGTTATTGTGATCGGAGCCAGCGGCCACGGAAAAGTCGTTGCAGATATCGTTCGAAGAAGCGGCGATACGCTGCTGGGCTTTTTGGACGACAATGAGGTGCTCCCATCTGAGATCGCAGGCATTCCCATGTTGGGAAAGGTTGCGGATTACGCAAGATACCCGGAAGCGTCCTTTGTGGTGGGGATTGGAAATTCTGGCGTTCGTGAAAAGGTTGCGCGTCAGCTTGACGGTGTACGCTGGTACACGGCAATCCACCCATCTGCGGTCATTTCTGCATTGGAAACGCAAATCGGCGTAGGCAGCGTCATTATGGCAAATGCTGTAATCAATCCGTCTGCCTATGTCGGAGAGCATAGCATCATCAACACGGCGGCAGTCGTGGAGCACGACAACCACATCGGCAGCTTTGCCCACATTTCCGTCGGCGCGAGGCTTGGCGGAACGGTGTCGGTCGGAAACCACACATGGGTCGGTATCGGAGCGGCCATCAGCAATAACATAAGCATTTGTGACCACTGCACGATCGGTGCAGGCGCGGTGGTGATTTGTGATATCAAGGAGAGCGGAACCTATGTCGGAATCCCTGCGAGAAAAATCAAATAAGCGGATTCTGGTGCTTGCCAACAACGATGTTGGCCTGTACCGCTTTCGAAAGGACTTGCTTGCAGCGCTTTTGGGTGCAGGACACGAGATATATATCTCTTTGCCGGACGGCGGTTTCATTTCGGAGCTTGTGCAGCTTGGCTGCCGCTTTATTGACACGCCCATTGAGCGCCGCGGTATGAACCCTATACATGACAGCAAGCTTTTTCACCAATATCGGGCGATTCTGAAAGAAGTCAAGCCCGACCTTGTTCTGACCTACACCATCAAACCCAACATCTATGGCGGACTTGCCTGCCGGATGGCGCACATCCCCTATGCCGTGAACATTACGGGACTTGGCAGCGCCATCGAAAACGGCGGCTGGCTCAAGAAGTTTGTGCTGGCGCTCTACAAACCGGCGTTGAAGGGCGCGAGGGTCATTTTTTTTGAGAATGCCGGGAATCGGGACACCCTCGCTGCCACCGGCGTTGTGCCGCAGGGACGCGACGTGGTGCTGAGCGGTGCAGGCGTCAATTTAGAAGATTATCCCTATCAGCCCTACCCACAGGAGGGGGCGGTACGCTTTCTCTTTGTGGGCCGCGTCATGCATGAAAAAGGCGTGGACGAGTTGTTTGCCGCCGCAAAGCGGATGAAGCAGGAATATGGCGACGGCGTGGAGTTCCACATCGTCGGCTCGTTTGAAGAGGGATATAAGCCCCTCATGGATGAACTGGAAAAGGCCGGTGTGGTCAAGTACCACGGCTATCAGTCGGATATGAAGTGCTTTTACGCCATGGCAAGCTGTGTGGTGCTGCCGTCGTATCACGAGGGTATGTCCAATGTGCTGCTGGAGGCTGCCGCCTCCGGGAGACCGCTCATCACCAGCGACATCCCCGGCTGCCGCGAGGCGGTGGAGGACGGCAACAGCGGGTATCTGTGCCCTGCGAAGGACGCGAACGCGCTGTATGAAGCGATGCAGCGGTTCATGGAGCTGTCCGTGGAGCAGCGCTCCGAAATGGGCTGTCGAGGCCGGGAGCGCATGGAGCGGCAGTTCAGCAAAACCGCTGTCGTGGCGGAAACCATCAAACACTTGGAGATTTGACATGCGCGATTTAGTCATCCTTATGCTCATAACGATTGCCTTAGCATGGTGCGCCGATCATGTGGCGTTTGGACCGGTAAAGCATAATCGGCGCCAGCGGCTGATCATCTGCACTGTGGTAATCATCATCCTGCTCGCCGGTTTTGCCGGACTGAGGACACGTTGCAATGACACTGGCACATATCGATATTCCTATAAGCTCCTGACGGAAAAATTATGGGAAGCATCCGACAAGAGCGTCGGTTCTAACCCTCTGTTCAACTGGGTGAACTATCGCTTGAAGATGCACGGCGTATCTACGCAGAACTTTCTGATGTTCTGGGCATTTCTGACCGTCGGCTGTTATTTCATTTTTGTACATAAGTACTCTGTAAATTATCCGCTGACGATTTTTTTACTGTTTGTCACCGGTTGTTATACCTTTGCTTTTGCGGGTATCAAACAGGCGGCGGCAGTCGGGATATCGGTCATTGCGACGATGTTTGCACTTAAAAAGAAGTGGCTTTTATTTGCTGTTGGGATACTGATCGCAACGCTGATCCATCCCTATTCCCTGATGTATTTGGCGGTGCCGTTCATGACATTTAAGCCGTGGACGAAAATAACCTATTGGATGCTGGCAGCCTTCATTGCAGCGGGCTTTCTGCTGCGCCCGCTGCTCGGCACGGTGGTCAACATCACGACGCTGCTGGGTGAGGAATACACGGTTTCCTCCTTCACGGGAGACGGTGTCAATATGTTCCGTGTGCTCGTCTGCAATGTGCCGATGGTTTTGTCGTTCCTCTACCGGAAAAAGCTGTTTGCAGACAGCTCCAAGGCGGAAAATCTCGCAATGAATTTGACCATGCTCAACGGCGCGATTATGTTTGACGGGCTGTTCGGAACGGCAAATTATTTTGCAAGATTGGCAAATTATTTCTTGATTTTCCAGTCGCTGTCACTTCCGTGGATGCTGAAGAAAATAGGTGGCAAAGATGGAAAAGTGCTAACAGCATTGCTGGTGCTGGGCTATGCCGCGTATTTTTACTATGCAAACGCGATCAACCAGCCGTTTGACCACTACTTTGCGCGGTTAAGCTTGGCGGAGTATCTCGAGCTAGCAGGAGGCTGATTTGATATGGAACAGACACCAAGGGTAAGCATCATCGTACCCGTATATAATGTTGCACCTTATCTCCGGCAATGTATGGATAGCCTGATCAACCAGACATATCGGAACATTGAGATCATCTGTGTCAACGACGGGGCAACAGATGAAAGTGGTGCGATATTAGCTGAGTATGCGGCAAAAGACAGTACGATTAAGGTGATTTCCCAGAAAAATGCCGGGCTTTCTGCGGCACGCAATGTTGGCTTTTCTTTCGCCACCGGCGACTATGTTATGTATGTAGACAGTGATGACTGGATTGATTTAGAAACCTGTGAAACCGCTGTTGCCATAGCTGTAAAGCATAAGGCGGACATCGTCTTCTGGCCGTATATCAGAGAATTCCAGAATGCGCAGCGGCCAAAGACGTTCTTTTATGATGACTACATTGTTTTTGACGAAGAAGAATTCTTTACACAAGTTTATGAAACCATTGTTGGTTTACATGGGGCGTTTTTAAAACATCCAGAAAATGCAGACACGCTTGTAACTGCATGGGGAAAGCTGTATAGAAGAGCGCTCCTTATCAAAAACAATGCAGAGTTCGTTGATACAAAGGAAATTGGAACGGAAGATGCATTGTTCAATATGCAAGCTTTAAAATCAGTAAGGCGCGGAGTATATATCCGAAGATATTTTAGCCATTACAGAAAAAACAACACAACTTCTCTGACGAGCACATATAAGCCTAAACTCAGTGCGCAGTGGAATCACCTGTTCGAGTGCATGTATAATACAGTCGTACTTGCAGGTGGTGAGCGAAAGAAAGATCTTTTAATTGCGCTCAATAATCGCATCAGCCTCAGTATTATCGGTTTGGGCTTAAATGCGCTGGCACTGCCAAACCGTGAAGCCTTGAAGGAAATCCGAGGCATCCTGTCGGAGAAGGAATATCGTGCGGCAATCAAAACGCTGCCCATGCGATATTTTCCTCCGCATTGGTGGGCATTTTTTGCCTGCTGTAAGCTGAACTTTTCGGCAGGAGTATTCTTCCTTTTGGAGTGCATGGCGAGGATGAAGGGTTAAGCGCCGCTGCATGCCATTATAGGCTATAGGCCATGTGGGCAGTTTCTTAAATAGAGCTGCAAAGGAGAACGGATATGCCAAAAATTTCTATCATTATGGGCATCTATAACTGTGCCGAGACGCTGCCGGAAGCCATTGATTCCGTCCTCACGCAGACATTTTCAGATTGGCAGCTCATTTTGTGCGATGATGGCTCAAAGGATAATACCTATGGCATTGCAAAAGAGTATCAGGGGAGGTTTCCTGAGAAAATTTTACTGCTCCAGAACGAGCAGAATATGGGCTTGAACCATACGCTGAATCGCTGCTTGCAGGTGGCCTCCGGCGAATATGTGGCCCGGATGGATGGCGACGACATTTCGCTTCCTACACGGCTAGAAAAAGAAGCTGCTTTCCTAGATGCACACCCTGAATATGCCATTGTCAGCACGCCGATGATCTTCTTTGACGAGCATGGTGACTGGGGGGGAAGCTATGCGATCGAAGAGCCTACCAAGCGCGACTTTATCAAGCACAGTCCAGTCCATTGCCACGCTCCTTGTATGATCCGCAGAGAGGCGTATCTGGCAGTGGGAGGCTATACGGAAGATAGGCGGATGCTTCGCTTTGAAGATGTTAACCTTTGGTACAAGCTTTACGCCAAGGGGTACGCTGGATATAATTTGGACGAGCCGCTCTATAAAATGCGCGATGACCACGCCGCCGCTAGTCGCAGAAGCTTGAAGTCACGCATGAATGCTGCACATGTGATGAGAGATGGTTTTTCTCTTTTTCATTTTCCAAGATATCTATATGGATATATTTATATTGATCTAGCAAAGCATTTTGTCAAAAGTATTATGCCAGAAAAACTCTATGTACTTTTGCACAAACGGTCGATGGAGAGGAAAAAACAGAGATGAAACACACCATTCTCATCTTTTCCCAAGCGATGGAGCTTGGGGGCGTGGAGCGCAGCTTGCTGGGGCTGCTTGACGCCATCGGCGTGTGAACTTTATCTGGCTAATCATGGGCGATATCAATTTCTGCACAGAGCTGGAACATCTGCATTACTTCTATTGGTATCCTATCTGACGGTGCTGTGCACCCCGGCGGGGTGGGTGTTGACGGGGTATATCAGGAGAAAAGTGTAATTTTATAAAAGTTCTCATGCCGGAATGGTTGTATATGAAGTTCCACAAAAAAACAGACCGAAAGTGGTGAAATATGCAGTGATAAGCTATTCAATTGCAATCCGAACATTAGGACGGGCTGGCGCAAAGTACCAGAAACTGCTTGACAGTATAAGGAACTCTACAGTTCAGCCAGAAAAGGTTGTTGTAGTTTTACCAGAAGGCTATTCTAAGCCGAAAGAGCAACTTGGGTATGAGGTATTTGTCCATTGCCGCAAGAGTATGGTTGGGCAGCGGTTGGCGGCCTTAAAATATATCAAGTCTGAGTATACTCTTTTTTTAGACGATGATATTTCTTTTGAGCCTGATTTTATACTCAAATTAGCCAAGCCATTGCAGGAGAAGAAGTACGATTGCTCGACGGGCCCATTGTTTTCCTTTTTTCCAGCGAGTAAGGCAGGGACTATTGCCGGGATACTTACCGCATCAGTAAGCGTATCTCTATTTCATCGGGATATGTATGTAAAAATTCTTAGAAGCGGCGGATGGTCTTATCACACGTTTGACACAAGCGAAGAAAGGTATTATCCGACAGAGTCGTTTGCTTGGACGTGCTTTTTTATCCGCACGCAGGTTATGCGCAACCTGAATATGGAGGATGAAATACCGTGGCTTGAAAAAAATCAGTACGCATTTGGCGATGACCGCGTTATGGCGTACAAGTTGGTCAAGCGTGGATATCGGGCTTGCATTGTATCAACAGCGCTATATGAACATAATGATGCAAAAACGTCAACAGCATCTACGGAAATAGTTAATACAACGCCTCCCTATTGCACGGGTTTTTTCCAAATTGTGTTTTGGCATAGATTCATTCAAGATGATGAGCCGCTGAAGTTCATGAAAGTGGTTAATTCCTTTTGTATTGGCTATTGGATGGTTAGTTCGTTTGCCTACCGACTGTTGAAAGCTGTTCTCACGCGAGGGTATTGGCCGATTTTCAACGCGGTTATGCGTGGGATAAAGGCTGGCATTAAATACATACATTCTGACGAGTATCTGCAATTACCGCCTATACGTTACTGAGTCAACGAAGAGATAAACCATGAAGAAGAAAATTTTGATTGTCATGCCGGGCGCATTGGAGTTAGGCGGTGTGGAGCGTAGCTTAATTGGTCTGCTGTCGAGCGTAGATTACGATTACTACGATGTTGATTTATTCTTGTACGGCCACCACGGCACACTCTTTCCTATGATAGACCCTCATGTGAATGTCCTTCCGGAATGCCAAGAACTGGCCCATCTGCGTGAATCATTTGTCGATAAAATTAAGCATAAATGTGTTTATTCTGCTGTTTTACGATTAAGAGATGCTGTGTATTCAATTTTTCACGATGTCAACAATGATCGAACGTGGGCCCAGGTTATGCGACATTGTACAAAGCCGTTGGCAGAGCATTACGATGTTGCTATGAGCTTTTTTCTCCCCTTTGATTTCCTGCATGAACGAGTCGATGCATCAATTAAAATTGGGTGGATTCACACAGACTATTCCGCTGAAAAGGCTGATTTTACGTACTTATTGTCGCAGTATAGCCGATTGAACATGATTGTCGCTGTAAGCGAGGCATGCAAAGAGTCGTTTTCTTCTGTTTTTCCACAACTTGCATCCCGCGTTATCGTTATTGAAAATATTTTGCCCGCAGATTTCGTAAAAAAGAACGCCGAGGCGTTTCACGTCTCTGGCGAAATGCCGCAAAAAGGTATTTCCCTCCTCTCCGTTGGCCGCTTCTGCGAGGCGAAGAATTTCGACAATGTGCCGGACATCTGCCGCCGATTAGTAGCAGATGGGCTTGATGTGAAATGGTATCTCATCGGCTATGGCGGCGATGAGCCGCTGATACGCCAGAAGATCGACGAGGCCGGGATGCAGGAGCGCGTCATCATCCTCGGCAAAAAGGACAACCCCTACCCCTATATGCGCGCCTGCGACCTGTATGTGCAGCCCTCCCGCTATGAGGGCAAGGCCGTCACCGTGCGGGAGGCGCAGCTTCTTGGAAAGCCTGTCGTCATCACAGACTACGCTACCTCCGGCAGTCAGCTGGAGGACGGGGCGGACGGCGTGATCGTCCCCATGGATAACGCAGGCTGCGCTGCCGGAATTGCCGCGCTGCTGCGCGACCCTGCCCGGATGCAGCAGCTGTCGGAGAACTGCGCAAAGAGAGATTATACGAACAGCGCGGAGGTCGAGAAGATCTACGCGCTGATGGAGGACTGACCCATGATCCCCAAAATCATCCACTACTGCTGGTTTGGCCGCGGCGAAAAGCCAGAGCTTGCCAAAAAGTGTATCGCCAGCTGGAAGAAGTTCTGCCCGGATTTTGAGATCCGCGAGTGGAACGAGGACAACTGCGATTATCTCGCCATGCCCTTCATGGCGGAGGCGTATGCCGCGAAAAAGTACGCCTTCGTGTCCGATGTCATGCGCCTTGTCGTGCTGGAGCAGTACGGCGGCGTGTACTTCGACACCGACGTGGAGGTGCTGCGGGACATTTCGCCGCTGCTGGATGACGAGGGATTCATTGGATTTGAGAACGAGCAGTTTGTCAACAGCGGACAGGTGATGGCAGCTGTTCCGCATCAGCCTGTCGTGCAGGCGATGATCGAGGAATATAAGAAGATGCACTTCACCAACGCGGACGGAAGCCTGAACGCTGTAGGCTGCCCGCATCTCAATACGGATGTGATGGAGCGCTTCGGCCTTGTGCGCAACGGGCAGGAGCAGCTGGCTGCCGGGATTCACGTTTATCCGGCGGACTGGTTCAATCCGCTGGACAGCGTAACCGGCAAGCTGACAAAAACGGAGAACACCTATTCCATCCACTGGTATTCGATGAGCTGGCTACCGAAAAGGACGCAGATCAGAGCGAAAGTTGGACGAATATGGCGGAGGATTACGAAAAGGGTCAAGTCATGAAAATTTGTACGATCACCTGCCACGATGTCTATAACGTCGGTGCATCCTTACAGGCCTACGCCCTGCAAACCTATTTGAAGTCGCTGGGGCATGACGTGAAGATCATCGACTATAAACCGGATTACCTCTCGAAGCATTACCGGCTGGATGTTGTCGGCAATCCCAAATATGATAAGCCATTTGTCCGCGAGGCGTATCTTTTGGCGAAGCTGCCGGGGCGGCTTCGCGTGTTGCCGAGAAAGAAGGCGTTTGACAGCTTCACAGCCAAGCACCTTGATTTGACCAGACGGTATGTCTCTAATGAAGAGCTAAAGGCCGATCCCCCCGAGGCGGATGCTTTTTTCGCTGGGAGCGACCAAATCTGGAATCCGCTGTTTCCCAACGGGAAAGACCCCGCCTTCTATCTGGACTTCGTGCAGCAGGGAGTCCGCGCCTCCTACGCGGCCAGCTTTGCGGTGGACGAGTTCCCGCAGGAGTTGCGGGAGGTAACGACGCAGTATCTCAGCCGCTTCGACCATATTGCTGTGCGTGAGACATCCGGCCTTTCTGTACTAAAGTCGCTGGGGATCACAAACGCTGTAACCGTCCTTGATCCGGTATTCCTGCTTGACCGGGCACAGTGGGAGGCGATGGCTGAGAAGCCGGAGCGCTGCGAGAAACCATATCTGCTGGTATATGACTTTGATAATAGCCCTGCTGTCCGCAAGCTGGCGGAGAGAATTGCGGCGGAACGAGGCTTGCATATCTACTCGGTCTTCAATCTTCCGTATGCCGAGCGCTGCTTCCCGCTCTGCGGCCCGGAGGCGTTTTTGGGCCTAATGCAGAACGCGGCTTTTGTGCTTTCCAACTCCTTCCACGCAACGGCGTTTTCGGTGATATTTGAGAAGGAATTCGCCGTCGTGGAGCGCACGGAGAAAATCAACACGCGGATGCGGGACTTTACCGCCATGCTGGGGCTATCTGACCACATGGTAACAACAGAGACGGAGATCCCGGTTGGTACGGATTGGACAGCCGTGTACCGCTGCCTGAAAAATGAGATCGACCACGCAAAGGCGTATATAGACGAAGTGCTGAGGGATGGGGAGAAATGAGGAAAAGCATTTTATTTGTAATCAATTCTTTGGGGTGCGGGGGGGCGGAAAAAAGCCTGCTGTCACTTCTGTCGTTGCTTGACTATGACAAATATGACGTGACACTGCAAATGTTTCGCCGCGGAGGCATGTTTGAAGAGTTGTTGTCGCCTGAGGTTCACGTTCGAAAAGAATTGGACTATACGGCTTTTTGCAGTCAGAGTTTGGCAAAACAGATGCTCTCCTTTGACCTTCGCCGCATTGCTGCCAGAGTGCGCACAAGCCTTTTCTTGCGCTCCAATGCGAAAAAGGGCAGCCCGCTGCATGACGCGCAAGCCTACTGGAAATATTCCGCTGCGGCGTATGACCCGCTGCCGGAACGGTATGATGTGGCGATTGCATGGGGTCAGGGAACGCCAACCCACTTTGTGGCGGAAAAGGTTCGGGCCCAGAAGAAGTTTGCGTGGGTCAATGTAAATTATGAAGCCGCGGGCCACCAAGCAGAGTTTGACGAGCCGTATTACAAAGAATATGACAGTATCGTTTGTGTGTCAGAAGAATTACGTTCGATTTTCGATAAAGCCTTTCCCCGGTACAGCAAAAAGACGGTAACGATTCTGGATATCAATAATCCCAAGACAATTACGAGTATGGCGCAGCAACCGATCTCATTGCCAAGCGAAGATGGTTTGACGCTGGTCACGGTGGGTCGCCTTGTGCCGCAGAAGGGCTATGATATTGCTGCAAAAGCCGCATGGCTGCTGAAGAAACGCGGTGTCAGGTTTCGCTGGTATGTAGTAGGCGGTGGGGACAGTGAGCCGATTGAAAAGGATATTGCGCAGTATGGGATCCGAGACTGTTTTACGCTGTTGGGCGCGAAGGCAAATCCCTACCCCTATATGAAAGCAGCAGATATCTATGTCCAGACCTCTAAATTTGAAGGTTATTGCCTGACCCTTGCGGAAGCCCGTATGCTGAATGTTCCTTGTGTGACTACGAACTTTGATGTGGTATACGCACAGATGATCGACGGCGATAATGGCCTTGTGGTTGAGATGAGCGCGGAGGCTGTTGTGGATGGGATCATCCGTCTGACAACGGATCAAGAACTGTATCAGCATATTAAAGGTTATCAGATTCAGGAAAAGAAGGGCAATGTGGAAGAAATTGAAAAGTTCTATGATTTGCTGGGGGAATAATATGAACGATAAACGGGTCGGGTATTTCGATATTCTTCGCATTGTGTCAATCTTTTTTGTGATTGTCATTCACGTCACAAGTGTTGGACTTCGTCTTTGCGAGACTGCCACTCCCACTTGGAATGTTAACTGGCTACTTAACAGTGTTTCACGTTGGGCTGTTCCGGTATTCTTTATGGTCAGCGGTGCGTTGTTCCTTGAACCAAGTAGGGAAATAACACTAAAGAAACTCTATAAGAAAAGCATATTCCATATCGTTGTTTGCATCATCGTATGGGGATTTTTTTACTCGTTACTGGACCAATACATTTATGGAACGCTTTCTGCTAAAAGCGTTCCGGTCGCCGTGTATGGAATCGTTACCGGGAATACTGGTTATCATCTGTGGTTTCTGTATACGCTGGTCATGCTTTATATCGCCGTGCCTCTCTTCCGGTTGATCACCTGTCATGGTTCAAAGCGGCAACTGGAATATGCGTTGGTCGTATGGGGCGTATTTTCTCTGCTCATTGGACAAATAAACGCTTTTGCAGCAGAGACCGGACTTGGCAGTGATCTTCTCCCGTATTCACCATTTGTAATTGCGGGTTATGGCGGCTATTTTTTGCTTGGGTATTATTTAATGCTGAACCCACTTAAAGGAAAACTGAAAAAGGCGTGCTATATCTTGGCTGTTTTGTCTGTATGCGCGATTGTTGGCGGGAAATGGAGCCTTTTTGCTATCTGCAAGGTGGAATCATCGGCCTTCGAACTGCCGCTGGGGGTCTTCTCGTGCTCGATTGCTGTGGCGGTATTTACCTCGGCGCAGAGACTTCACGTTTCAGATAATGTTTCACGGTTGCTGACTTTTTTAGGGCAGCGTGTGTTCGGCGTTTACTTAACGCATGTATTTTTTGTTTCCTTGCTCTATCATATTTTGAAGATAAGCCCCGACTATTGCCAACCTGTGATGGCAATAGTCATATCATCCGTTGGGATTTTTGCAGTTTCTTTTCTCGCATCGTGGATATTGTCGAAGGTTCCACTGCTGCGGAGTTTGGTGTAGATGATGGGTATTTCAAATGCACAAAAAAGTGCGTACAACATTTTAACAAGTGTTCTAGGACAGGCAATTACAATTATTCTTGGTGTTGTAATACCGCGCCTTGTGCTCGTCAATTTGGGTTCGGAAAATAACGGTCTACTCAGTTCGATAACGCAGGTTTTGGGATATGCCAGCCTTTTAGAAGCGGGCGTTGGCTTAGCTTCGTTACAGGCACTATACAAACCTGTTGCAGAACATGATGAAGCCTCAGTCAATGCTATCATGTCTGCAACAAACTTATATTATAGACGTACGGGCATTGCATATCTCCTGACGGTTATTATTCTTTCCGCAATCTATCCGGTTATTATAAAATCCTCTCTCCCATATGGAACGATAACTATAGTGGTTCTCATCAGTGGATTGCCCGGAGTAGTAAACTACTATTTTCAGGGGAAGTACAAAATACTATTGCAAGCAGAAGGCAGAACGTACATCATTACAAATCTCGCAACGGTTATCGGCATTCTTACGAGCATCGGGAAAATTCTGCTGTTGCTGCTTGGCTTTGGAGTCATAGCTGTTCAATCTCTGTATTTAGCGCTTAGCTTAGTTCAAATGATATACATTGATTACTATATAAGAAAGAACTATGCGTGGATAGATTTGACGGCTGCTCCTGCTTACGATAAGCTTTCTCAGAGAAATTCGGTGCTGGCGCATCAACTTTCTGGAACGATTTTTAGTAGTACCGATGCCGTTACACTATCTATTTTTTGCGGCCTAAGCGTAGTAAGCGTGTATTCCATGTATGCACTGCTTTTTGGTATGGTTGGAACCCTTCTTTCAAACCTTGCTGGAAGCATTACTTTTGTGCTTGGGCAGGAGCTGGGAATCAACCAGAAAAAATACGGGAAGCTACAGGACAGCTTTGAGCTGGTATATATTTCACTATCGTTCTCGTTATTCTTTATAGCATACACATATATTTTGCCATTTTTAAAAATATACACAGCTGGAATTACAGACATAAATTATATCGACCGCGCACTATCCGTGCTGTTTGTTGTGATTGCACTATTAGAAAACAGCAGGCTGTCCTCCGCAAAAGCAATTCATGTAGCAGGACATTTCAAACAAACGCAATGGCATGCTTGGGTTGAAATGGCAATTAATATTATCGTTTCCCTGATAGGAGTTCTTGCCTGGGGAATCTATGGTGTCTTAATTGGTACGATTGCTGCATTGCTGTTTAGAGCGAATGCAATGATTATCTATGCCAATAAAAAAGTCCTGCACCGCAGCCCGTGGAAGACCTATCGCCGCTGGCTGGTCAACCTGGCGCTGTTCATTGCGGTAACAGTGCTGTCCAAACCGCTGTTTGCCCACATTGCACTGGATACCTACCCCCGCATTATTCTGTGGGCGGCTATCACCAGCGTTGTTGTAATACCGCTGTTCTTTGTGGTGGCTTCGATGTTTGACAGAGAAACCTACCGTTATGCGAAAACGCTGGTTACTCCGTATCTCAAACAAGCACGGGATAAACTCAAAGGACGCTCCCGAACACATGATTAACATGCTTCACTACATCTACACCCGTTCGTTCATCAGCGTTATCACCTTTATGGCGCTGGCTCTTGCCGCTTGGGGTGCGCTGCCTGCCCGCGTGGGGGCGAGGCGCTGGCGGTGTGGGAACCTTGTGCTGGCGCTCCTGATAACCGCCGCCATCCTCTACGCAACCTTATTCAGCCGCGCCGAGGGCGGCACCGGTCTGATCCTCGCCCCCTTTGCCTCCCTGACCGCCGCGCGGATACAGCCGGAGATTTACCGAGAGATGCTGATGAACGTCTTCCTCTTCTTCCCGCTGGGGCTGACGCTGTCCAATTCACTGCCGCGAAAGTGGCACCGTTGGCTTAGAATCATCCTCACAACGCTCGTCGGCTGCGCGCTCAGTGCAGGAATCGAGTACGCCCAGTACCGTTATGCGCTGGGACTTGCGGAGACGGATGACGTGATCTGCAACACCCTGGGCGCGTTTCTCGGCGCTGCGTCGCTGCTTGCCGCTCACGCCATCGAAAAACACAAAGAAAGGGCTTGACACACGAACATGACCCTGACCGCCACGGAGAGACAATTTCTGCATATCGCCAAGGCTGCCGTTTCCGGCGGGGAAGTCACCGCTGAAAGCGTGGACTGGCCTGCTATCTTCACGCTGGCCAACCAGCAGAAGCTGCTGCCGATCCTCTTCGAGGCTGTTCGCAAGATGCCTGTTGCCAAGGAAAACGCTGCGCTGTTCGCTGTGACCAAGCAGCAAGTCATCGCGCAGGTGCTGCACCAGACCATGCGGGCATCAGAATTTGCAGGACTCTACCAGAAGCTCCGTGCGGCGGGACTGCACCCCATCGTGGTCAAGGGTCAGCTTTGCAGCCGCCTCTATCCGCTGTGAGATCACCGCATCAGCGCGGATGATGACCTCTACATTCCTGATGCGGAGTTTATGGCCTGCCATGAGCAGCTTCTTGCAAACGGTTTGACCACCGATACGCCCGCTGACGAGTTTGCCACAGCGGACGAGGTATCTTACACAAAAAGCGACAGCCCACTTTACATCGAACTGCATCGGCATTTATTTGATTCTGCCGAGGATGCGCATGACGAGCTGAACCATTTCTTCACCGACATCAATCCCGTCGAGATGGACGGCTTTCTGGCCATGCTGCCCCACGAGCATCTGCTGTACCTGCTTCTGCACGCCTACAAGCACTTCGTCCGCAGCGGCATCGGGGCGCGGCAGTTCTGCGACATCGGCCTGTGGGCGAGGGAGTACCACACCAAAATCGACTGGCAGCGCCTGCGCGAGCAGTGCGAGAGCGTCCACGCGGCGACCTTTGCCGCCGCTGCTTTCCGCATCGCCCGAGACGATCTCGGCATCGAGTTTGACCTGCCCGCGCCGTGGAGTGACGCGGTTGACGCAGAGCCGCTGCTGCATGACACCCTCTGCGGCGGCGTGTACGGCTCCAACGACCTGACGCGCCTCCATTCCTCCACCGTCACGCTGAACGCCGTGAAATCGAGCCGTAAGGGGAGAAAAAGCACCGTTTTACGCACGATTTTTCCCGAAAAAGCGTATCTGGAATCGCGCTACTCGTACCTCAAAAAGCGCCCGTACCTGCTGCCGGTTGCGTGGGTGCAGCGCATTGCACACTACGCAGGCGAGAAGAAGACCGGCGCAGACAGCAGCGCCTCCGGCTCCATCAAGCTGGCAAAGGAGCGTATCGAGCTGATGAAGCGCTACGGGATCATGGATTGAATGAAGGAAGAAATTATACAAAATGGTCATTGCGATACTCCCCGATAGAAGAGAGCTATCGCATTGTCTCCAAAACTGAAAACTACTGCCGGTTTGCGAAAGGTCAAAATGAGATGAGTCGTAATGAGAGGAAGAGAATGCACTTGTCCAAATGGATGTTCGCTTCCGCCCAGAAGAAAACAACTTAGAGAGCATAGAGATGGGACATATGGGTTTGACTTTTATGATTTCACATTCTGTCCTTGTTGCGGGAGATTAATGCCATATTCCCTAAAGAAACTCAAAGGATTTTTTGAAGTGTACAATGTCCACGCAGCATTATCGGATGCGGTACAACTCATTTACAAATCGGAGTTTGAGTCGGCAGCACGCGAAGCTTTTGTGACTGTGGAGAATTATCTCAAGAAGAAATCGGGTTTGGATGCTCATGGATTCGATTTGGCAACAAGAGCACTTTCTTTTGAAGCGGACAAGCAAACTTGTGCAATAAAGAGGGCTCCCCTTATTGCGATCAACGGACTGAAAAACGAATCCGAGCGCAACGAACAGGACGGCATCAGGTATATGCTTATGGGCTTCTTTCAAGGGCCTCGTAATTTGCACCAACATAATCATATTGGATCCGGTGTAAGCAATACTATTTCTGTAATCATCGAAGCGCCCTTCTTCCCTCATCTGCTTGACGGTCGCAGCATCACTCAAAACGGACGCTGGATTACAAAAAAAGTAGACTATCGAGAGATTTATCAAAAGGTGCCTAAGCGGATTGATCGCTGGAAGCTGGTGCGCCTATTGAAGAAAAATCATTGTTGTACTCAAATGAGGTGGAATTATGGCACAAACGATTTTGTATTACCCGACAATCAACATTCAAGATAGCGCTTGGCTAAGGAATGCAGTTCTGTATTGGGATGAAGTGTCATCAATCGTCCCTTATGAGGACTATCCGAATTTTTCTCCAGAAGTGTTGCTTTTGCAGAGATCGGGGGTATATAAAGCTGTTTATCCCCAAAAACTGTTTTCTTCTGAATTCGCGGAAGATTTTTGCAATTCTATTGTAAAAAGAATTGCTGCTTATGAGGCAAGAACGGTCAATAATGAAAATACAAATAGCCGAGTGAGGGTACACAAAAATAAAGTATATGCACCAGCATTGCATGAGTTGATTCACTATAGGAAATTGCCGCCACAGTTATTGGGCTATTTCGAAAATAAAAGATATATAAACGATTACAACGTAGACGGCTGGATGGAGATAGACAGCAAAATAGCGCAAATATATATGAGAACTCTTGCAGAGTATTCGATAAAATGCTCTGACAAAGATATCGTATTAGGTACAGATACCTTTACCCATAGCCGGGAAATCTATAGTCCTTCTCGCAATCATGCGAATCTACAAGCGCAGTGTTGCAAAATCAACATTGAAAATTGCTTGCCACAACCTTCCATGGATGTGCGCTTTGAAGACATCCTTGAGTTTAAAAGTAAAAGAAAAGATGAACTTAATGCATTTAGAGCGAAAATCAGGGAGTTGGAAATAAATATATATAATGCCGATAGTCCGGAGTTAATACGGCACTATGAAACACAATTTATAGAGGAATGGCAACAGTGCTCTCAGGACTATTATAAGGCACTTAAAGATTCGAAACTTGCATTTTTTCTGAGCAGTTTGGTAAGTTTGGTTGGAATACCTTTTGTTGGCCAGCAGCTATCAACGTACATCGGCCAAGATGTTACTCCCTTAGTCCAAACAGGAGAACAATTACTTAAGATTGGGATTGGTTACTTCGATTACAAGAATAGAATCAGTCCAGCAAAATCAGACGGCGGATTTAGCTATATTATTAAGGCCAATAAAGAGGGAATCATTCATATCTAAAATCACAAAAAACAAAGGCCGGAGGATAGCGAACCAGCAAAAGAGAACGAAATGGGTGAGAAACTCACCATGAGTTAATATGGCTCGTTTACGGGCGGCAGGTAACGGTTCTACGCAGCTGTCAGACCGTACTTACGCGTTTGTCGCGTGCGCGAGGAACATAGGGCTTTGGCCGCATAAGCAAAACCACCCGCCAAGCGAGTGGTTTTGCTTATTTACCGCTCCATGCCCATGGCACGCTGCTTTTTCGCCTGCTGCACGGTCTTCTCGGCGCTGCGGCGGCGGTTGAAGAGCAGCAGATCCCGCGTGTTCTCATAAAGATCACCCTTGCCGGACTCGAACACGGCGACCATGTATTTCTTCGTTTTATACTTGGCGTAAATCTCTTTCAGCCCCTCCCGCAGGACGGGGTCAATTTTTTCTGCATTCGTCAGCCAGATTTCAACAAGCTTCTGATCGTCCCTGACGTTCATCTCCAAATAAAACCAGCCTCCTTTAACATCCTTAGTTTCCTCATCTTTCCTGCGGCTTATGCGCGGCCACCTGTTTTGCTGCCTGCAAAATCTCCGGCGGGATGCCGTCCACCATGCGGTGCAGCTCGTCCAGCTCCCTGAGCTTTTCGTTGATCTCCAGTTTTTTCAGAACACTTTCCTTGGACGTTGCGTCCAACTGCTTTTCCATCGCCGCATTTTCGGCGGTCAGCGCCTTGTAGGCTGCGTCGTACTTCCTGAGCTTTGCCCGCAGAGCCTCCGCGCCGGGAACGTACTTTCCCAGCAGCGCTTCCAGCTCGTCCAGCTTGACCTTTTTGTTGAACGGATTGGTGTCGTTCAGAATCGCCATGATCTGTTCCTTCATCCGGTTTAGGTGGACAGCCTCCTTGAACAGCCGCGGCGGGATGTGGTCGCGCCCGGTTTCGCTGGCGCTCTCGCCGCGCTCCAAATCGGGATATTTTTTGACCATATGCTCCCAGAATCTGTCCTGCCACTGTGTCAATTTTTTCTTGTTGCCGACGATCTCTTTGGCGCTGAGCCGCCCGTCCGCCGTCAGCGGGACAAAGCAAAGGTGCATATGGGGCGTCTTCTCGTCCATATGCACCACGGCGGAGATAATCGTTTTCGGGTCTTGATGCTGCTGGATGAAGTCCAACGCCTCCTGAAAATAGGCTTTGATTTCGCCCTTTTTCTTGCCCTTGAAGAACTCCGGGCTGGCAGTCACCAGCGCCTCCACCACGCGCACGCTGTCCGACCGCGTGCGGCAGCCCGCCTCGGCGATCTGCTTTTCCGCCTCGGCGCGGTACTTGCGCTGCGGCGTCACCAGATGGGAATTGAGGTGACTGCGAGCCGTGTCCACGTCTGGATTGCTGGCGTACTTTTCCTTGGTGCGCTCGTTGTGGGCCTCGATGTGCCCGATCTCCGGCCCTTTGTACTTAGCAAAGCGGAGAATGGCGTACTGTGCTTTCATCGGCGCTCCCCTCGCTTCACCCACACGATGTCGCAGTCCAGCACGTCGGCCAGCTCCACGACCTCCTTGTAGCGGATGCTCTCCCGCTGCAATTTTGCGGACAGGTTGGAAACGCTGTCGCTCCAATCGTATTCATCGGCCAGCCGGTCAACGACCTCCTGCATGGTAAAACCGGCGCGGACGATCTGCGCCTTGATCTCATTTCTGACGTTCATAAAATCCTCCCAAATTCTCGTTATGAAAACAGCGAAGCGGATTTCTATTCCCGAAAACCCGCTTCGCTGTTTGGCGTAATATCCTGTTTTCCTCAAATCCGCTGGAAACGCGGCGGTCGATGCCTTCTTCGTAAGTGAGGGGTATCGACTTTCCGAATCCGCGTGACTTCGCAGAGTTCCGTGCAGCCCCACGCGCATCCGTGAAGCCGGTGCGCGGTTCTGAGCAGCGCGGTTTCGCGAAATCCTTTCGCCGCCGCGCAAATTTCTTTCCGATTCTCACTCGCCTTGCAAATACCCCTTCCGTTTCAGCTCCGCCAGATCGGCGGCCACGTCCTCCGGACGCATCCGCGCAAGGCAGCTCAAGTCGTAAATGTCGTACCGAGCCACCAGAAGCAGCGTCATCAGCAGCTTCTGCGTGCCGGTCAGATCGCTGTCGTACAAGTGAAACAGCGGCAGCTTCTTAAAATAAACTCTTCCCATTGCATCCTCCTTTACAGCTGAACTTGAAAACATCTATCCCATCCATCCCATCCATCCGGGGGGTTGGGGATGCTTGGGATGGATGGGATGGAGAAATTTGAGCCTGTTCTCATAAAACCGGCGGCGCGACCAACGCCTCGATGCCCCAGAAGCCGTTGACCCGCTTGCCGAGGGCATTCTGGATGTGGTTGTCATGCTCCAAGCCGAACTCATCGGCGTGCTTTTTGAGGGTCATGCTCACCGTCCGCGCGGAGCGCGGCTTGTAGGCGTTGTCGCTGCACCACAGGCAATAGATGCCGTACAGCGCGGCGGACGGGATGGCGCTGTCGGCCTTCAGGCGGATGTAGCCCTCGGAGCGGAGGAAGAGCAGCACATTGTCGGCCTCGCGGCGCGCGTTCTCGCGGTTTGCCTTTGTCTGTGAGCTTTCCGTGAAGCGGAAGTTATTCCCTTGCAGGCGGCGCAGACCTTCGAGACACCAGAGAAAGATGCCCTCGATCTCGCCGCAGAGCTTGTCCGCGAGAAAGGGGTCATCCGCGCGATCAAGCGGCTTTTTCTTCACCGACAAAATGAGCTGGCGGCGGTAAAAGCCGTCCGAGTGGTCGTAAAGCGATTCCAGATCCCCGTTGGAAAAGGCCAAAAAGCGGACGTACATCTTGCCCTGATAGCTCTGCTCGCCCTTGCGCTCCAAGTCCATCGGCATTTCGGCGGTGATGAGGGACTTGAGATAGTGCGTGGATTGCAGCGCCTCCAGCTTCATGTCGTCGTCCACCATCAGCAGCTCGTGCTCCAGATCGGCGCGGGCGAAGGGGCTGCGCTCCACCTTGGCGATGCTGCCGTTTTTCAGGTTGTTGCCGAGCAGCTTCTGCATCACCACGCCGATGCGGCTCTTGCCCTCGCCGCCGTTGCCCTTGAGCAGCATCATCACCTGCCCGCGGTTTGTCGGAATCAGACAGTAGCCGAGGTATTCCTGCAAGGTCAAAATGTCCTCCGCTTCCAGCAGGTCAGACAAAAACCGCAGCCAGGTCACCGGCTGCGGTGCGCGCGGGTCATAGTTGACCGGCAGCCGGTTGCGGCAGAATTCCTTCTCCGTGCAGAACGCGCCGCTGAGAAACAGCGTGCCGTTCGCAACATGAATACGGTCTTCCTGAATGGGCAGCTCCGGCGTGTAGGCTTCCAGCCTGAGCGTTTCCAGAAGGGTAGTGGCGCGGCGGGCCGTGCCGCTCGTGATATGCGGGCGCAGCATCTCATAGATCTGCTTGCGGATGCACTCCTCGTCAGCAACGCGGCCCTCCACCGTGAAAAAGCTGCCGTCCACGCAGACCATCGGGTGTTCTGCCAGAAAATCCTCGCAGAACAGGACCTCGTTGAAGTGCTTGTCCTGCATCCAGCGCGGCGGTTCATTTCGTTCCATGTGCGTCCTCCCTGAGCTGCCGGTTTCGCGCCTCCATCCGCATGAGCCGCTCGTCCTTCTGCAAGTCAGCCACCACCTCGGCGCGTTCCTGCGGCGTGCCGCAGGCCAGAATGTCCAGCATATTCCCAATGCGCTCCAGCATATGGCAGGCCTCCGCATAGCGCGGGTCGATGCCGTCCTCCGGCGATTGCGGGGCACAGTGCTCCTTCCAGTCCTGCAAGATGCGCAGGTAATCCCCCAGCACGCGGAAGCTGCGCCGCTCGGCTTCCACCTGCGATTTCCCGCGCTGTAGCTTTGCGAGAATGGAAGGCTTCTGCCCGGTGATGCCGAAATCCGCCGCCAGCTTCTTCGCCGCATCATAGCTGCTCAGGCCGAACAGCCTTGCCGCAAGGTCGATCACGTCGCCGCTTGCCCCGCACCCGAAGCAGTAGAAGTAGTCCTCGTTCAGCTTCATGCTGGGCGTGCGGTCGGCGTGGAAGGGACAGCAGACCATACTGCCTTGCCGGATCGGCAGCCCGTACCGCTCCGCCGCCATGCGCGGAGTGACGGCGGCTTTCACGGCTTCAAATAGGTTCATAGGCAATTTCTCCTTTCGGATTTTCTGGTAATTTTTCCTTGTCACCTGAATATACGGGGAAAAGGTCTTAGACCGACGAAATCAGGCACTTATGCAAACAAATAGCAAAAGCCTCCTGTTTTCTTGCAAAAATGCAAGAGCACGGGAGGCTTTTGTCGAGAGGATATTCAAGTCATTTCGCAAAACAACAATAGAACATTTGTACTAGATTTTGGGCAGAGTATGTGCTATACTGAATTTACAATATCTGCTTGGCGCAGGATTTTTACTGGAATCGGAGGCGATATGTTCATGAGCAACGAATCGGTATTTCTCCCCGCGGCTGTCCGTGACCGTATTTGGGATCTGTTGAAGGAGCGGAAGGTTACGCAGGCCGAGCTTGCCGCAAGAATCGGCTGTTCGGAAAGTTCGCTGAGCCGCTTCATCAGCGGCAAAACGGACAAGCTGGGGGACGAAAATATCATCCGCATCGCCCGCGCGTTTGATGTGTCCACCGACTTCCTCTTGGGCGAGGTGGATGAGCCGGATCGCAAAAACTACGACATCTCGGAGCTGGGCCTTTCCGTCGAGGCGGCACGAAATCTCTACACGCAGAAGGTCAATCCCAAAATCGTCAGCTGCCTTCTGGAAAATCCGCAGTTTGCCGATACCACATACCAGATCGCCCGATATCTGGACAACGAGCTGACCTCCGGATTTGCCGCGCAGAATCAGCTTTATTCGATGGTTTCGTCCATGCTGGGCACAGTGCCGCAGGCCGCGGATGAAGTTAAAAGCCTGCGGACGCCAATCGATCAGGCGGATTTGAGCTCCATTCAGAACTCCTTTATGAAGGCTGTCCGCGCCGTGAAAAAGGAAGCCGAGGCAGAGATGCCGCCCACGCGCCAGCTTACGGCGCAGGCGATGAAGGGCATCTATGCGGAGTTGACCAAGGGCGGTCAAAGACTGAACCGAAAAATCACAAAGGAGCAGATTGCGGACGCGGTAGCGGCCTCCGTTTCCCATCTGCCCGGCGTTGACACAGCACAGGTCAGGAAGTTGTTCCTCTCCATGACCGGGACGGCGGCAAGCGATGAATCCGACCAACATGACCAATGAGCGGCTTTGCGCGCTGGCTCAGGAGGGCGATGCCCGTGCCGCCGAGCTTCTTCTGGAACAGAATTCCGGCTTCCTCCGCAAAACAGCCAACGAGATTTTCCTCAAATCCAATCTGGTGGAAAGCGATCTCAGCATCGAACCCGGCGATCTCAAGCAGGAGGGCTGCATCGGTTTATTGAAGGCAATTTCCAGCTATGATAAAAGCGTCGGCGTCAAGTTCCTGACCTATGCCGCGCCGTTCATCCGGAATGCCATGACCGATCTGGTTCGGGGCGCCTTCTCCCGATATGAGCAGCGAATGGTCGATTCCGAAAATGGGCTGGGGCTTCAAAAAGTCCGGCTGGATGAAGTGCTCCCCGGCGAAGAGCGATTGCTGCGCATGGAAGCGGTTGCGGACATCACCGCCAAATCTCCGGAACAGGTTTATGAGGAAAGAGAAACCTTGCGGGAGCTGTACGAGGGCTTGGGGCAAATCTCCGAGCGGGAGCAGACCTATCTTCTGTATCGCCACGGCTTTGCGGACGATATTGGGCACACGCTGATCGGCACAGCGATTCATTTTCATCTGAGCGAGAACAGGGCAAAGAAGCTGGAAGACGAGGCGATGGACAACCTCCGGCTGGAGCTGCCGTGGTGGTTTTAGCGCGTAACGCTGCGGCGGGACGGGAGTTTTTATATACCTTTCCCTCCTTTTCCGGCCAGTCGGATTTTGCTTCTCAAAAATCCTGCGTTTGTGCTGTGACTCACATCACAAAATCCGCCTGTCCTACTGCCGCGAAAAAGCGTTTGTCGCCACACTCTGCCGCACCGCAGAGTATGCCGCCACCCCCTTTTCCGCGTCAGCCGGAAGCAAAGGTATAACACACTAGACTTTGCGAAGCAAAATCGTGTGCCAACAGGGATGCTGCGCGCCCCTATTGGAAACCCAGCGGCAAAGAGATGTTCCCTTTGCAATCCCTCATTTTCCTCGCAGGTGCATATACAAACTGCAAAAACGCAGCTTGCAACGACTGCTCAGAAAATGCAAAAGGAAGCCTGTGCAGGCACATGGCACAGACTTCCTTTTGGGCGGAAATGCAGAAGAAGGAGAGGTGTTTTCTTCTGCATTCCCGCAATCCGCTGCGGCGGGGACGGGGGGGGACGAATTGAAACGGGAGTTTTAGCTATAAAAAAGTCGTGGATAGTATACCGCTTACAGCATTACGAGAATCGACGCCTCTTCGACTTTCTGTTACGGACAGAGCCTACCGTCGACGCTACCTAAACACCCTATCATAGCTCGTAGTCCCAGTCGCTGGCATTATTCAACCCATCCGCACCAAATTTATTGCGATTCAGGGCAATCGATTGTAATAGTGCCTCCGGTCGCGTCAAGGATAATGTGGTCGCCCTCCTTGACTCTCTCGTAAAAGAGAGGATCGACATCATCCACCATGGGGATTTCCATGATGATCGCGCTGGAGACCAGCACAGTATCAAGGCAGGAAACGATCAATCCACAGGGAGCAAGACCTGCTGTATCGAGCTTGTACATACCGTCTGCCTGTACAACGGAACTCCCCTTACCGCCGGGAAAGATGATGATCTTGCCAGCGATACATTTGCCTTCAAGATCATGTCCCGGTTCGCGGAAAACGCCTGTGGTGAAATCTGTTTGGTAAAACAGTACTGGGTCGCGGGAAAGCAAGGCTTCGCCTGTGGCATAGCCAGGTGAGATGGTGTGGCAGCGAAAAGTCTGCTTCATGCTTCGATCCCTCCTCTCCCTGCCCATTCAAGGCAGGTCTTAACGTCGCACACGGCGAGTTCCACACCGAACGAACGCATGTAATAGGCGCATTTAGGAGAATCCGTCACACCGCGCTGTCCGGCGAGATGGCCCCAACAGGAGTGCTCGTCAACGCAGGTATCGCTGACGAGCCGCGTGCCGCAGCGGGCAAGTTGCTGTGCGAGTCCGTTGGCTTCGGCCAGCGCAGTATTTGCTGCAGAGGTCAGTATCCAGACGGGAACTTTGGGCGGCGTACGCTCCACCAGTGCGGCGGCACGGCATATCTGGCGATAGGTGTAGTGGGGGCAGCCAAGCATGACAAAGTCAACGCGATCGGTGCTGGCAGGAATCAGAAGTTTTCTCTGCTCGTCCAACTCTGTACGCGTGATAGTCACGGTGTGCTCAGGCGCATGACCGCCAAATGCGCGAGAAAGATCAGAGGCGTCTGGGGTAACGCCAACCATGTGGAAAAGATCGACAACGCCTGCGACATTGAGCTGTGTGCCGAGCGCCATCAAATCCTCTGTCGATACGCGCTCAGATGCGATGCCGGTAAAGACTGGAACACCGCGGCCGATGTGCTTAGCGTTGAGGCCTAACAGGGCAAAGTCAAATTCGTCCTCAAGCGGCGTATCCACCTGAACGAGGATAGTTCCCAAGCGGTTTTCATCCAGCAGCATACCGTATTCCGGTACATAGCCGGTGATGGCAGCGCACAAAGCGCTGGCAGAGCTTTCGCGATTTGTTTTTGCGCCGAGTACAGAGTTTGCATAAACCGTGGCACTTGTTTCGGAAAACGCAACCGTTTCGCGGTACCGGGGAATGTTGCCGAATAGGTATGGCGTACAACTGTAAGTAAGATTTGCCCCCAAATCGCGATAAACCTCATGTGTTTCGCGCATAAGGGCAGAACTCTTTGCGTTGATATAACCCAACTGCTCAAAAAGCTTGAGACAGTAACCTGGATTGACAGTGGGCGGAATCGCACAGACGGCCCCGGCGTCGCGCAGCTTACGGGCAAACCATGTATCGGCTTCCTGCGCACTGAGTGCAACATGTGCACGTGTAATAGGAACCATCCGTTGTGCGCGGAACCCATCACCGATAGCCACCTGAATGCGCATCGCCATTGCCTTACCCTTGCCGAACCGTCCGTCGAGCATCTCCTGCTGGTATAGTGTCAGATCCATAGAGTATCCCTCCGGTCCATTGCACGATCAGAAGATCAGGTGTGTGACGATTGCCACAAGCGGCATAGCGATCAAGGTGCGCAGGAAGAAAATAAGGATCAGCTTGCCGAGACCGAGGGGAATATCGGACTCCAGAATGGAGGGCATGCTGTTGGAAAACATCATGATCTGCAGCGCGGTAACGGTGACGACAAAGAATGCGGCAGCGGGAGCGATGCTCAGTCCACCGATATATGCCGAGGGTAGCGCCACCTCAGCAAGGCCGAGAATGAAGGACGGGGCAATCTCAGAAGCGTTGGGGATACCGAGCAGGTTGAGGATGGGAACAAGCGGAATGCCAAGATAGCTTGTCAGCGTCGTACCCTTGACAAGTAGCATGGCTAAAACATAGATGCACATGATGTAGGCACTGATCTTCTGCGCGAAGATCAGCACATCGGTGAGCACCTTTTTAAAAGTCTTACCGATCTCAACACGGTTACCAGTTTCAGCGGCAGTGATAAAGGCGTTTTTGATCAAGGCTACGCTGTAGTGGACGCGCTCTTCGGTGGGCCGGGGCGTACCGTCGTACATGGTATCCGGCAGTTTGCTCAGAGGCGGGATACGCACCATAATGGCGGCCATAACGAACGAGAGCACAAAGCTCCAAAGCACAACGTCGCCATAGTATTCGAGGATACCGGCAGATTCGACCAGAACAGCGAAGAAGCCAAGGCTGATAAAACTGAAGTTGGTAGCGATAGACGCAGCCTCGCGGGTCGTATAGCGCTTTTCTTTATAGATGCGGTTCGTTAGAAAGATACCGAGAGTCGGATTGGCGACAAAAGAGGTCACAGCGTCGAGAGAGGCATAGCCGGGAACCCTGAACACCGGGCGCATCAGCGGCTCGATCAGTGCACCGATGAGCTCAAGCAGTCCGAAGTCTGTGACAAAGACAACGAAAAGGCCTGCGATGATGATCGTGATGATGACGGTCTTGCTGACGGCCAACGCATCACCGCCGACGGCACTATCGAGGATCAGCGAGGGGCCAAACTGGAATGTGACCATCAGTGCGAAGAGAAAGCCAATCATATAAAGCACGATCGAGTAGACCTTTACGGAGCCGTAAAGGCGGGTAAAGAGCGGACACTTATCTGTAAGCTTGGCGACAATGCAGCCGATGAGCAACGTGCCAACAAAAAGAAGGACAATATAGGAAAGATAGGGCTTGAGCACACCCTTGATCAGGTTAACGGACTGCACCAGCCAGGTCGACAGTTCCCCTGAGGCTGTTGGCGCCAGAGGAACGAAAAAGTAGAGGATACCGATAATAGAAAAAATCAAAAATTTGGCCGGGTTGCGTGATACGGTTTTCTCCATGATAATTCTCCCTTTTAAAATCAGTAAAGTGGATAGGTCAAGCGTCGCCTTTGTTCATTTTGCCAACGGTAAGGTTGCCGCCCTGTGTGTCATAGCCGCTGTAGAAACCATTTCCGGTCTTCATACCGAGGTTGCCGTCCTTGACAAAGGATTCGAACGCCTCGGGCGGGCGGTCGCTCTCGTCGCCGCTGGCATTAAAGTAGGAATATTCGATATTGAGTATGGTATCGAGCCCGATAAGGTCCATTAGTTTGAATGGACCAATGTCGGTGTGCCATTCGCTCATCCAGCCGCGGTCGAACTCAGATGGAGTGATGTATCCGTTGGCCCAAAGTTTCAGGCATTCCTTTTTCACTGCACGCCAAACACGGTTGATCGAATAACCCTTGATTTCACGCTCAGTGATGATCGGCTCAAAGCCGATGGTGTGATAGTGGTCAAGTGCGGCGGCCTTGGTCTCCTCAGAGGTGGCACTGTTCCACATCATTTCCACATAACTGTTGCGTACCGGGTCGTCGTGGTCGACCTGAAAGGTATGTGCTCGGTGCGCGGGCGAAATATCCTTACATATCTCGCTCATGAGCAAGGATGAGGTGTTCGAGCTGAGCAGCACATCATCATCGCATATCTCCGCAAGGCGGCAGAACATTTCCTGCTTGCGCTCAAGTATCTCCGGAATATTTTCGATAACCATATACGCATCCTTGCATGCCTCCTCCAATGTGGAAGCGTAGGTAATGCGTGCTCTGGCCTGGTCAGCTTCCGCCTGCATCAGGCGACCAGTCTGAACGTAGAACTCCAGAAAGCGTTCAATACGTTCGGCACAGCGTTCGCGGGATGAAAGGTTGCGGCTGTATGCCGTGACCTCCTTGCCGTAAACGGCATTGCGGAATGCGATCATGCTACCTTGTGTCCCGACTCCGATAATTGCAACTTTGTTTTTCACTTAGCTACCTCCTTTTCTTTTGCTGCGAAAAGTTCGCGTACTGCCTTGTGCAAAGCAAGCGGCGTGCCAACTGAACCAAGAAAAAGATAGAAGGCGCAAAAGCGGGGAAAACAGCACTTTACTGTGATAGGGTATCTGATAAAAGTAAGAAAAATGCGCATCTTTTCCTTTCTTATGCAAGGAAAAGATGCGCATCAAAATTTTGCAGATCTACTCTGCAGTAATTCCAAGACGAAGCATACGCTGGGTCAAATTTTGGCGCTGGATGCCAAGAGAAAGTGCCGTTTGCGATAGGTTCCACTGGTGCTGCTCAAGTGCTCGAAGAATTAGCTCTCGCTGGAAACGGCGCAACGCTTCCGGCAGCGGCACAGAAATCTGCATGGAAGTAAATGGAGCGTCCTTCGTTTTGCACGGCAGGTAGGCGGGATAGCCATCCTCGGTCAGTTCGGTATCCAACTCGCTGATACGCAACATCAGGTTACGGATTACATGCTCCAGTTCACGGGTGTTTCCATTCCAGTCGCCATTCAGGAGACGAGACCTGAGCGCAGGAGATATGCCTGAGATGTTTTTGCGAAACTCCCGGTTGTAGCGGCGGATAAACATTTCGGAGAGGTCGAGAATATCCTCGTGCCTCTCACGCAACGGTGGGATCGTAAGAACAAAGTCAGATATCCGATAAAAAAGGTCGCGTCGCATACGATTCTCCTGCAGCAGCGTTTCAACGGTTTCGTTGCTGGCGCAGATCAATCGGCAGCGGATCGGTTCTTCTTTGAGACTGCCGACCGGACGAACGCACTTTTCCTGCAGCGCGCGCAGGAGCTTTGCCTGCATGGCGACGCTCATGGAGTTGATCTCGTCAAGAAAAAGAGTTCCGTCTCCTGCGGCAGAGAAAAGCCCCTGCCGATCCATCGCGCCAGTGAATGCGCCGCGTACGCTGCCAAAGAGCGTGCTCTCAAGCAGGTTTTCCGGAATAGCGGCGCAATTGACGGCAACAAATTTCCGGTTCTCACGGCCAAAGTTGTGGATACTTTGGGCAAGGACTTCTTTGCCGGTGCCGGTCTCGCCTATGATAAGGATGGAACCGTCTGTCGCAGCGACGGTCTGCGCCTCACGCAGCAGCTCTCGCGTTTTTGGAGATTTGCCGACAAAATCGGAAAAGGTGTAACTAGTTCCGTCGGCTTTGCGTATCTCCGCTACAGGCAGATCCTCTGCTGTACGTGCACCGCGTTTTTCCTCGATCGTTTCGTATAAAAGCTCACGTAGTATCTCCTCGTTGCGGCTGATCGTATAGACACCGATGACTTTCCCGTTTCGAATCACAGGGTAGGTGCTGTAGTAAATGTAGACAGGAATATCCCCGACGTAGGCATGCGGCCGGTATGCGTTGAGAATCGGTTTGCCGGTATCGGAAACCTGTTGGTGCTCGGATATCTCACGGTTGGAGTGCGTGTAAGCTTCCCAGGAGACCATTCCCAACACGTCGGAAGCACGCATATGTTCCATCCGTTCCTTGGCGGGGTTGAATTCGACGATGCGGCAATCCTGATCGGTGAGGATAACACCTTCGCTGACATGCTCGATAATGGATTCGAGACATGCCAGTTTTTCCTCCAACGCCTGCATGCGTGCCTGCTCCTCCTGCGTCACAATGGTCCCTCCTGATCACAACAAATTTTGACTGAAAGTTCAACATCTGGCAGTTTTTCTATCGCGTCAAGCATGGAGCCAAACGCGGCATAGGCTTGCATGGGTTGAGGTGTAAACTGCCGACCGTCATTTGCGTAGTGCTTGCATCCGAGAGAAAGGCAATATCTCCAGCCTCACATTATGTTACTATCATAACACAATGTGAGGAAACGCCGCAATAGCAGATTGCGTCAAAAGGAATTGTAGCTTTCCGTCTCCTATCAGAATAGTGTGTGGTAACTTTATTCTACCAGAGGCTGCAAACTATGTCTTCTTTTATGCATTCTCCTTTTTGCGCAGTTAATCCTGCATTATCCTGCGCTCAATCCTGCCACCGGACGGTGGGCTTTCGGCCACTCGATTTGCAGCCCTTCCGTGAGCCAGCGGTACTGCTGCGGCGTTAAAGCCTTTGCTTTGGATTCAGAGCGCGGCCACTGATACGCACCTTGCTCCAGACGTTTGTACAGCAGGATGAAGACATCTCTTTCCTAGTACAAGCCATTGATACGGTCTCGCTGCCGTTCGCAGAACGGAAATAATGTTGGTGAACAGATTCATTTTAAACTGCTGCTGGATGAGCCACGCCAGACCATCTATTCCTTTAACAGCAATTACTGAATGTGTGGAAGCAAATGGATATTACATCAGCCACCGTTATGATAATGGAGACGCATGTGTTCTGTGGATCACTTTTTGTTGAGGAGGAATTAAAAATGAAAATGCCAGACAGTGAGTATAATAGCCTGAAGCAGTTGATCTCAAATTGGAATGGGACTAAGGAAGAGCTTCAAATGATTTATGACAGAATTGCGTGGACCTACGATGACGGTCCGGAAATGCTTCGTAGGCTTGATAAATGCCAGAGCAGGTGGAGTATGAATCTTCATTAAAGTGCAGAACGGGACGAGAGCGAAATTTATGAATACAAAGGATTCCCAAAATCCGTTCTGAAGAGACCATCCCATATTTTGTGCAAATCTCCAGTGTGGTGTATAGTAGATGCACCATGCTGGAGGTTTTACTATGACAAGAAAGAAACACACCTCGGAAGAAAATGCCCGCAGGGAAAAGATTAGAGAACTGTTGCAGATGGCAAACATCGGCAGCATGGATGACATCCAGAGCCTGTTCAAGGGGACGATTGCCGAATTTATGGAAAACGGCCTTGATGCGGAACTGGACAACGAACTGGGCTACAGCAAGTACGACTATATCCCTTCAGGCAGAGACCGTAGTTCATTCTGATCAGGGGTTTCACTACACCAGCTTGAAGATCCTAAGGGATTCCAATCTACGGCAGTCGATGTCCCGTCCAGGAAACTGCTGGGATAATGCTCCTCAGGAAAGCTTCTTCGGGCACATGAAGGATGAGATCGAACCTTTACGGCTGTAATCGCTTTTCACAGGTCAAACGGATCATCGATGACTGGATGGACTACTACAACACAGAGCGTTATTAGTGGCAGCATGCAAAGCTGGCTCCAGATGAATACTACAGGTACATCACAACCGGGGTATGTCCACTGTCAATCAAAGAACCTGGACCGGCTGAGTGACCGGCCGGTTCCCAAAAGAACAACCTGACGATAATCTAATGGTTTCTAATGTGCTCTGTGTCCTTGATAAGGGGTACACTTTATACCCCCTAAATTGCCCCAGTCTTTTAACTCCCAACCGCATCGCGCCTTCTGGTTATTTCCCTCCATTTCACCCCTCCCGAATCCTCACGCTCTTGCTCTCAACCTCCGTTACTATGTACAATCCAGTCCCAACCTTTTTGACAGATCCAGCATGGCAAAGCAGAATCTTTCCCACCGTGCCAATGTTATCTGTGACGGGTCGCCCTCGCGGATTCTCATGGTGCGGCGGATCTCCTTGGGAATGACAACGCGGCCAAGGTCGTCGATCCGTCTGACAATTCCGGTTGCTTTCATCTATCAAAACTCCTTTTATACTCGATAAACTGCACTTAGTCTTTGGAAAAGCCGCCAATTTATCCAAAGCCGCGGCTGGAAGATTTTGCAGCGCGCTGAGGATGATGTTTTTTAACAAAATAAGGTGAAAGAGGAGCGAATGTGGACATTGTGCACAGCTAAGGTCGGATTTTAGATGATGAAACTGAAAGAAGTGACAGACCGAAAAAACTTTGAAAAATACGCTTGACATTTCCTGGGATGCGTGTATAATAACGTACTGTTCCGCGAATGGAGCGTGCACCTTGTAAATTAAACAACGAAACTTTGACAAGCACCAGATGAAAAACTGTGCGAAATGCACAGAGCTTGCGGAGGACCGGTTAAGTCAATTACGGTCTGAAGTAAGGATAAAAAGTTTTAAGCTATGACAAATAGCTCGATAAAGATTTAAGAAGCTTCGGCTTTTTAGATACCATTTTATTGAGAGTTTGATCCTGGCTCAGGACGAACGCTGGCGGCGTGC
>ENA-OVGR01000321-OVGR01000321.1-human-gut-metagenome-genome-assembly--contig:-NODE-321-length-59096-cov-7.163361_pt1 | contig 59096 bp, 40 predicted proteins | sample MGYA00237775_ERZ505429 | MGnify/ENA primary metagenome ERZ505429 (study PRJEB26158, sample SAMN06016345) | human gut metagenome | biome: human gut; feature: ankylosing spondylitis patient; material...
TTCCATTTGCATTTTTCTTTGGGACAGGGACCCCTGCCACCTTCAGATATCCTTCTTCCGCAAGTACACGGAAGTTGGAGAAAAACTGCTCGCCGCCGATTTCGGTGACAAGAGCAACTTTCTGATAGACCGCCGGCGGATAGAAGATACCGAGAAAACGGCGGACAATCGTCTCATAAACTTTTGCGGAGAGTTCCGAGAGGTTCCGCAGATTGTTAAGGCCCTGTCCGGTCGGAATGATCGCATAGTGATCGGTAATCTGTTTATCGTTTGTATAGCGGGTGGAACCAATCTTTTTCCAGCTTTCACCCTGCAAAATTTCATTTGCAAGGCCGCTGCAGATGCCGTACTGCTGCAGGCCGCGCAGGTTTTTGCTGATTTCCCAGAAGAAAGCACACGGGCATCGGTTCGCGGATAGGTAACCAGCTTTTTCTCGTAAAGCTCCTGAACAACTTTCAGCGTTTCATCCGGACTGATTTTGAAAAAGCGGGCACAGTCATTTTGCAGCTCCGCAAGGTTGTAAAGCAGTGGTGCATTTTTATTTTCCTTTTTTCGCTCCATTTTCAGGACATGCGGGATCAGAGGATTCTGCATGCTTAATTCCTCGATCAGTTTCTGTGCGTCCTCTTTTTTCTGGAAGCCGTTCTCCTTATAGAGAAGCGGAGAGTTGAAGTAGCGGCTGCCTTTTACGGCGCGCCATTCCCCCTCAAAATTGCGTCCATTTAAGGAAAGACCGGCGATGACACGGTAGAATGGTGTTTTCACAAAGCTGCGGATTTCGCGCTCCCGGCGTACGACCATGCCGAGCACACATGTCATAACACGGCCGACGGAAATAGACTGATATTTAGTGCCGAGATACGATGCGACAGCGCTTCCGTATTTGAGCGAGAGGAGACGGGAAAAGTTAATGCCCATCAGGTAATCTTCTTTGGCGCGGAGATAAGCGGATGCCGAAAGATTGTCGTATTCACTTTCGTCCTTCGCTTCGCGGATACCGCGCAGGATTTCTTCTTCTGTCTGCGAGTCGATCCAGACACGCTTTTGTTTCTTGTCTTTGATACCGGCCATCTGTGCGACGAGGCGGTAGATATATTCTCCCTCGCGCCCGGAGTCGGTACAGACATAAATGGTTTCAATATCCTCCCGGTGGAGCAGGTTACTCACAATGGTGAACTGCTTTTTTACTTCCGGGATAATTTCATATTTGAAGTTTTCAGGCAAAAAAGGCAGGGTCTCGAGACTCCACCTTTTTAACGCAGGATCATATTTTTCCGGATAGCTCATCGTAACCAGGTGACCGACGCACCAGGTTACGACGGACTGATCCGACTCTAAGTATCCATCCCTGCGCTGCATATTCTGTTTTAACGCTTTTGCGAACTCCTGAGCAACGCTCGGTTTTTCCGCAATGTATAAAGATTTTGTCATTTATCTGCACTCATCATTCGAAGCGGCCAGGCAAGGAGCACACCGCCTCCTATTGCGTTTCCTATAGTTACAATGACCATACTTTTCAATGCGGCAGTCAGAGCCGGAGCCTCGATCATGCGCGTTTACAAGAATCTCGACGATTACGATATAAGTCTCAAAGACGACAAAACCCCGATCACGCTGGCCGACCGCGTCGCGCACAAGACCATCCGCGAGTACCTCGGTCCCACACGTATCCCGATCCTTTCGGAAGAGGGTCGGAAGATGCGCTACGAAGAGCGCCGCAACTGGGAGCTTTACTGGCTGGTCGATCCGCTGGACGGCACGGTCGAATTTATCAAAGGCAACAACGAATTTACGGTCAACATCGCCCTGATGGAGAATAACGTCTGCATGGGGGCGGTTATTTATGTTCCCTATTTCGAAAAGATGTACATTGCGGGCCGCGATTCGGGTTCGTACCTCAAGGAGCATATCGCGCCGGACGCCGCCGCGGAGTATACCTACGACGAGATCGTCCGCAATTGGACGCCGCTGCCGCTGGCCGGGGAGGGGCCTCACGACCATCCGCGCGTGGCCCTTTCGCGTTCGCACCAGACGCCCGAGACCCGTGAGCATGTCGCCCGCCTTCGCGAGCGGCACCCCGATCTGGAGATCGTCGAGCAGGGCAGTTCCTACAAATTCTGCCTGCTGGCCGAAGGCCGCGTCGACTACTACGTCCGCACGACGCACACCTACGAGTGGGACACGGCGGCGGGGGAGCTGATTCTCGCCGAGGCCGGCGGCAGCACCCGTACGCTTCCCGACGGCCGGGAGCTGCTCTACAACGAGGAGGACCTCCGCAATCCGTGGTTCGTCTGCCGGTCGAAGTTCTCGAAGATATAGGTGGTTTTGCGAGCCGGTTTTCGTTCTGCGCCGGTTGCGTTCGATCGTCGCCTCTGCCGCCTGCGGCGGTATTTGCAGCAGCGGTTGGCCGGGATCGGACCGGCGAATGCCTGTCTGCTTTTCGGGTCTCTCCTATGAATTCTTGCTGATATGCTCGATGTCGCAGGCGCCGCAGTTGCCCGAGCAGCCCGCGACGCCCTGTCCGTCGGAGCAGTCGGCTCCGCCGTCCGCCTCGCGCGTCTCGTGCACGGCGCATTTGATGCCGAGTTTCTGCATGTTTTTATTGGTCGATATTTCCGAGTCGATGTTGTGCCCCTTGATCATCAGCGTGAGGGACATGCCCAGTACGAACAGCCCGACGGCGAGTATGGCGCAAAGCAGGAGGATTAACCACGTTGGCATAGGATTCCGTTTTTTTACTACCCGAAATTTGGGGTTTCGGGGACAAATGTATACATTTGTAAGATAAATTGCAAAAATGTTGCCCGGACCTTCCGGGCGACGTATTGTGCTGACTAAACAGACGCAACTATGAAAATCGTGATAGCGGGTGCCGGCGAGATGGGCAGTCACCTGGCCCGTATGCTCAGCGGCAACGGCCACGACATCACCATCATCGACAGCGACCAGAAGCTGCTCTCCGAGGTGGGCAGTCTGGCCGACGTGATCACCGTCGAGGGCGACTCGACGACCTTCGCCGTGCTGCGCGAGGCTTCGGTGCGCAAATGCGACCTGTTCATCGCCGTCAACCACGAGGAGAACGACAACGTCGTGGCGGCGATGCTGGCCAAGAAGCTCGGTGCGCGGAAATCCATCGCCCGCATCGACAACAACGAATACCTCGAACCCAACAACAAGGAGATGTTCATCGACATGGGCATCGACTACCTGTTCTACCCCGAGAAGGTCGCGGCCCGCGAGGTGATCAACCTGCTGGGACACACTTCGACCACGGAGTACGTCGATTTTTCGAGCGGCAAACTCTCGCTCGTGGTTTTCCGCCTCGAACCGGCCTCGCCGCTGGTGGGGGAGGTGCTCACGGGCTTCGACGACGACCAGGCCCCGTTGAGCTACCGCACGGTGGCCATCACGCGCGGCGGGCAGACGATCATTCCGCGCGAGGGCGAACAGTTCATGGAGGGCGACGTGATCTATGTCATCGCGCGTCAGGACGCCGTGCGGGAGGTGATGGAGTTTTCGGGCCAGTCGAACATCGAGATCAAGAACATGATGATCCTCGGCGGTTCGCGCATCGGCATCCGCATCGCCACCGAGTTGCAGGACGAGGTGAACATCAAACTGATCGACTACAACGCCGAGAAGGCCTACCGGCTGGCCGAGACGCTCGACAAGACGCTGATCATCAACGAGGACGGCCGCAACACCGAGGCGATGATGGAGGAGGGGCTTTCGAACATGGACGCCTTCGTTGCCGTGACGGGGCGCAGCGAGACCAACATCCTGGCGGCGATGCTCGCCAAGCGCATGGGGGTCAAGAAGGTGATCGCCGAGGTCGAGAATCTCAATTACATAAACCTCGCCGAGTCGATCGGCATCGACACGATCATCAACAAGAAGCTGGTTACCGCGTCGAACATTTTCCGCTTCACGATGTCGACCGACGTGCAGGCCATCAAATGCCTGACGGGGAGCGACGCCGAGGTGCTGGAGTTCATCGTGAAACCCAACTCCCCGGCCACGAAGGTGCGGATCAAGGACCTCGGGCTGCCGGAGGATACGATCATCGGCGGCATCGTCCGCGGCGACAAGGTTTTCATCGCCGTCGACAACATGGAAATAATCCCCTACGACCGCGTGGTGGTCTTCGCCATGCCCGGTTCGGTGGGGAAGGTAGGGTATTATTTTAATTAAGAATTCACAATTCAGAATTCACAATTCTGAATTGCAGCGCATCATGTCTTTTCGAAACATAATTCTCAAAGCCTGGTTCTCGCAGCGCGAGCGGGCCATCGACCGTTTTCGCCGCCGTCCTGTCGAGACGCAGGCGCGGATGTTCCGGCAGCTGCTGCGCCGGGGACGCTTCACGGAGTTCGGCGACCGCTACGACCTGCGGCATATCCGTTCGGTGGAGCGGTTCCAGTCGCAGGTGGAGACTTTCGACTATGAGACCTTCAAGCCCTATATCGAACGGATGATGGAGGGCGTGCGGAGCGTCACGGCTCCGGGTCGGGTGTCGCTGTTCGCCCGTTCGTCGGGCACGACCTCCGACAGGAGCAAATACATTCCCGTGACGATGGAGTCGCTGTGGTGGAACCATACGCTGGGCATGCGCGACGTGGCGACGGTCTTTTCGGCCAACAATCCGAAGACCCGCGTTTTCGAGGGCAAGACCCTGACGCTCGGCGGGTCGTGCAGCCGCGAGGGCCGCAACCTGGTCGGCGACCTCTCGGCGCTGCTGATCCACGAGACGACCTTCTGGAGCGGCTGGTTCCGGGCGCCGCGGACCGAGACGGCGATCATTCCCGATTTCGACGAGAAGTGCGCCGCCATCTGCCGCCAGTGCGTCGGCGAACCGATCACGGCCTTTGCGGGCGTCCCGTCATGGAACCTCGCGCTGATGCGCCGCGTGCTGGAGTATACGGGCCGGAAAAATCTGCTGGAGGTGTGGCCCCGGCTGGAGATGTTCGCCCACGGAGGCGTGGAGTTCGCGCCCTACCGGACGTCGTTCGAGGAGCTGATCCCTTCGGAGAAGATGAAATACATGGAGACCTACAACGCTTCGGAGGGATTCTTCGCCATGGCCGACGACCCGTCGCGCAGCGACATGCTGCTGATGCTGGATTACGGAACCTTCTTCGAGTTCCGCAGCGGGACGCAGATCGTGCCGCTCGAAGGCGTGGAGTGCGGCAAGGTCTACGCCGTGCTGATCACCTCGAACAACGGCCTGTGGCGTTACGAGATCGGCGACACGGTGGAATTCACCTCGACGAATCCCTACCGCATCCGCTTCGCGGGCCGCACGCGGCAGTATATCAACGTTTTCGGCGAGGAGCTGATCGTCGACAACGCCGAGCATGCGCTGCTGGCCGCCTGCCGGAAGACGGGGGCCGTCGTGAGCGAATACAGCGTCGCGCCGTGCTACATGTCGCTCCGCGAACGGGGCGCGCACGAGTGGATCGTGGAGTTCGAACGCGAGCCGGACAGCCTCGAACGTTTCGCCGAGGCGCTCGACGGGGAGTTGCGGGCCGTCAATTCGGACTACGACGCCAAGCGGCGGACCACGCTCGAACGCCAGCGTCTGACGGTTGTGGAGCGGGGGCGGTTCCTCGCGTGGATGCGCGCGCGGGGTAAAAACAAGGTTCCGCGGCTGGTGAACGACCGCCGCGTGGCCGACGAGATACTGGCTTTTCAGACCGAACAGACCCTTTGAGGCTGTCTGTCCGCATTTTGGCCGCGCTGCGAGAAGCCCCTCCCGAGGGCCGTTTAAGAAACGGCTTTTGGGAATGGAAGCGTGGAATTGAGTCCGGATGCAGTGACTTTGCATCGCCCCTGAATCCCGGCTTTTAGCCGGGTAGAGTCAGGCTTGTAAAACGAGGCCGAAGGCGGCGGGATATGCGCTTCGGAGACCGGAAAACGAATGAGAAACGTAAAATAACACCTATACTGCCATGTACATAGCCATAGCCGGAAACATCGGGAGCGGCAAGACGACGCTTACCCAGATCCTTACGAAGCGCTACGACGCCAAGTGCTACCTCGAGGAGTGCGACAATCCCTATATCGGCGACTTCTACGAGGATATGAACCGCTGGGCGTTCAATCTTCAGATTTCGTTCCTCGGGAGCCGCATCCAGCAGACGATGGACATGATCTCCGACTGCAAGTCGGGGGTGATCTTCCAGGACCGCACGATCTACGAGGATGCGCACATCTTCGCCGACAACCTGCATGAAATGGGGCTGATGGCCACGCGCGACATCGAGACCTACATGAAGATTTTCCGGCTGGTGACGACGCTCATTCCCAAACCCGACCTGCTGATCTACCTCAAGGCGAGCGTCCCGACGCTCATTTCGCAGATCCGCAAGCGCGGCCGCGAGTACGAGATGAACATCGACGAACTGTACCTCAAGCGGCTGAACAACAAATACAACCACTGGATCGACACCATTTACGAGGGCGAGGTGCTCGTCGTGGACAAGGACCACGAGGATTTCGTCTCGAACCCTGCGGTGCTGGAACGGATCTGCGCGCGCCTCGACGCGCTCAAAGCGAAGAAATAGCGCATGACGCTGCCTGCGAAATTCGTGGAGCGGGTCCTGCGCGACCTCGGCGGGACGGAGGGCGCGGCCCTCTGCGCGGCGCTCGACGCGGAGCCGCCGGTATCGGTGCGGCTGAACCCTGCCAAGACCGGGGCGGACACGCTTCCCGCCGGACCTGACGCCGGGCTTCCCGTTCCGGAGGCTGCGGGGCTTCCCGCCCTGGCGATCGCCGGGCGCGTGCCGTGGTGCCGTGACGGGCGTTACCTCGCCGTGCGTCCCTCCTTTACGCTCGATCCCGACTTCCATGCCGGGGCCTACTATGTCCAGGAGGCTTCGTCGCAGTTCGTGGGACACCTGCTCGCTGCGGTCCGCACCGAAGGGGCGCGCATCCTCGACCTGTGTGCGGCTCCGGGCGGCAAGACGACGCTCTACGCCTCGCTGGCCGGACCCGACGGGCTGGTCGTCGCCAACGAGATCGACCGCCGCCGCGCCTCGGTACTGGCGGACAACGTGCGCAAGTGGGGCACGGGCAACGTGGCCGTCACGACCTGCGAGCCGCGTGCGCTGGGCGATTTCGAGGCGTGGTTCGACGTGGTGGCCGTCGATGCCCCCTGCTCGGGCGAGGGGATGTTCCGCAAGGACCCCGACGCCCGCGGCGAATGGAGCGAAGGCAACGTGAAACAGTGCGCCGCGCGGCAGGATGAAATCCTGCGCGAGGCGTGGCGGGCCTTGAAACCGGGCGGGACGCTCGTTTACAGCACCTGCACGTTCAACCGCGACGAGGACGAAGGCGCGCTGGAGCGGATGGCGGCGTGGGCCGGCGACGAGATCGCCGAGTCGGAAGAAACGGCTGTGGAAGATGCGTGGGGCATCGTTTGCGGGCGTGTCGGAGCGTTCCGCACGTTCCGGTTCTATCCCCACCGGACCTGCGGCGAAGGGTTCTTCGCCGCCGTGGCCCGCAAATCGTTCGACGCCGGGGGGCGCGTGCGCGCGCCGAAGGCGCGTCGCACGGTATTTGCGGCCGTGGACCGGAAGACCGCCGGCGAACTGGCCCGCTGGGTGCGGAATCCCGGCGGTATGCACTTCGCAGCGGTGGCCGACACCTGCTATGCATGGTACGCCGCGCAGGCCGACGCCGTGCGGACGCTCTCCGAGGCGTTGCCCGTGATCTATTCGGGCGTGGCGCTGGGGCAGGTGTTCAAGGGAGTGCTGAAACCCGATCCCGCGCTGGCTTTTTTCGATGGGATGAACCGCGGGGCGCTGCCTGCGGCGGAACTGGACGACGAAGAGACGCTGCGCTTCCTGCGCCGGCAGGACATCGCCGCCGGAGGGCTGGCCGAGGGGATGAACCTCGTCTGCTCGCGGGGGCGTGCGCTGGGATTCGCCAAACGGATCGGCGCACGGGTTAATAACCTGTATCCCAGCTCATTGCGAATTATAAAACAATAGATATGGCCGATAAACTTTTTTATTCGATGGGCGAGGTGGCCGAGATGTTCGACGTCAACACGTCGTTGATCCGCCACTGGGAGTCGCAGTTCAGCATTCTCCGCCCCAAGCGCAACAAGAAAGGCAACCGCCTCTTCTCGCCGGAGGACGTCGAGAACCTCAAGATGATCTACCACCTGGTCAAGGAGCGCGGCATGACGCTCGAAGGGGCCAAGAAGGCGCTCCGGAAGGCGCCCTCCGAGAGCGGCGTGGACCGTGATGCCGAACTGATGGAGCGGTTGCAGCGTATCCGCGCCCTGCTGGTCGAGGTTCGCGAGGACCTGAAAGCCGGGGAGGGTGAGATCGTGACTGCTTCGGATGCCGATATGACCGATGTCGATGCCTCCGCTGCTGCCGCCGCTGATACCGCTGCCGCCGCCGAAACGCCCGTGCGCCGCCGCCGGGCCAAGGCCGTGGTGAAGATCGACGAACCGTCGGACGATGCCGCCGGGAAAGCCGCCGGGAAAGCCGCCGGGGATTCCTCGGCGCAGCCTGCCGTCAAACGCAGCGTCCGCAGGCCCCGCCGCAAGAAGGAGGAGGCCGAAACCAAAGAGCTGTTCGCGTTTTACGAACAATCCTTATTTTGAGCATTGTCCGTAAAGACGCTCTCGATCCGCGCGGGGTATTGTTCAAGAATTCGCGGCTTTACCGGGCGTATTCACGGCGTGCCGCCGTCTTCGCAAGCCCCCGCCCCGGCGGGGCGTAATGCCGCGAAGCGACAGACCGGCTAAAAGCACAGGTGCAGGCGGCGAAGAACTCCTGAATGCTGTATAATATAATTAACTCATATGATTATCAGACAAATAACCGACGTCATCGAACGCTTTGCCCCACTTGAGTGGCAGGAATCGTATGACAATGCGGGACTTATCGTCGGCCGCCCCGACGACGAGGTGCACAAGGCCCTGCTGGCCGTGGATGTTACCGAAGAGGTGCTGGACGAGGCCGAAGCCGAAGGGTGCGATCTGGTGATCACGCATCATCCGATCGTCTTCCGCGCGCTCAAGCGGTTCAACTCGGCTGATCCCGTCGAGCGGTGCGTCGAGCGGGCCATCCGCAGCCGGATCGCGCTCTACGCCTGCCACACCAACCTCGACAGCGCCCCCGGGGGCATGAGCTGGCGGCTGGCCGAAATGCTGGGCGTGGGGAACCTTCGGGTTCTCCAGCCTTCGGAGACCGGGGACGGCGCGGGGTTCGGCGTCGTGGGCGAACTGCCGGAAGCTGTTGACACCGTGGAGTTTATGCGGATCATCCAACGGCGGCTTGAGGTGAGCGTCGTACGGTACAGTGACATAGCGACATCCGGGGTGCGCCGCGTGGCGGTCTGCACCGGGGCCGGGGCCTCGCTGATCGGCGAAGCGCGCCGTGCCGGGGCCGACATCTACATCACCGCCGACATGAAGTACAACGACTTCATGACGCCCGACAAGGCCCTCACGGTGGCGGATATAGGTCATTTCGAAAGCGAATATTGCGCAATTCAATTAATATTTGATATTTTATCGAAAAATTTATGTACCTTTGCGGTTCGCAAGAGTGAACGCTCGCGCAATCCGGTAAACTATCTGGTTTAAGTCTAAACTATAAAGACAACATATGGCAACGCAAAAGAAGACGGCCGACGTCGATTATTCGATGCAGGAGAAGATCATGGCGCTCTATGAGCTGCAGAAGATCGACAGCAAGATCGACGAAATCAACAAGGTGAAAGGCGAACTGCCTCTCGAGGTTCAGGACCTCGAGGATGAGATGGCCGGGATGAAGACCCGCATCGAACACATCAACGCCGAGATCGAGGAGCTGAACACGCTGACCAAGCAGCGCAAGCGCGAGGTGGACCAGGCTAAAATCATGATCGGCAACTACAAGGAGCAGCAGAACAACGTGCGCAACAACCGCGAGTTCGACGCCATCACCAAGGAGATCGAGTATCAGGAGCTTGAAATCGAGCTGGCCGAGAAGCGCCTGAAGGAGTATTCCGCCGGCGTGAAGGCCAAGAAACTCCAGCTGGAGGAGGTCGAGAACCTCTCCGTAGAGCGCGCTGCCGACCTCGCGGCCAAGAAGGCCGAACTGGAGGGCATCGAGGCCGAGACGGCTCCGCTGGTGGCGGAATACGCCGCACAGGGCGAGCGTGTCAAGGAGAAGATCGACGAGCGTCTGCTGGCGGCTTACGACCGCATCCGCCGCAACGTCCGCAACGGACTGGCGGTGGTGACCGTCAAGCGCGACGCCTGCGGAGGCTGCTTCAACCGCATCCCGCCCCAGCGTCAGGTGGACATCCGCCAGGGCAAGAAGATCATTATCTGCGAATACTGCGGCCGCATCCTCGTCGCCGATCCCGACGAAACGCAGGAATAGAGACGATACGAACAGCGAAAAGGCTTCCGGAAAACCGGGAGCCTTTTTTGTTTTTAAATATTTTTGTAAATGCGGGAATGTTAATTTATTAACATCGAAAATCTTTCCGACTTTTGCAAATAATCCTTAACTTTGCAAAGTTGTAATTTCCGGACTTAAATTATTCGCATGAAAATAGCCATAGCTCAGCTGAATTACACGATCGGAGACGTGGACGGCAATGCCTCGAAGATCATCGACTCCATTCACAAGGCGAAAGCGCAGCATGCCGACCTGGTGATTTTCGCCGAACAGGCCGTGAGCGGAACCCCCGCCTTCGACCTGCTGCGCAAGACGACCTTCCTCGAACTCTGCGAGGACGCTCTGGTCGAAATAGCCTCGTGCTGCGACGGCATCGCCGCCATCGTCGGTCTTCCGATCCTCACGGCGGACGGCACGATCAGCGCCGCGGCGCTGATCCAGGATCGCAAGGTGCTGCGCTACATCGGCAAGAAATACATCACGGCGCGCCGTGAAATGGGTTTCCTGGTCCCTTCGAAAGGCTATGAATACGCCACGATCAAGGGCCATAAGTGCGCGATCATCGTGGGCGACGATTTGAGCCGCGAGCGCGACTTCGACCAGTCGGTCGAAACGGTCATCTCGATCAACGCCCGCAAATACGGCAAGGGAACCATGACCTACCGTTACGAGATGATGCGCAACCTGGCTTTCGTCGAGAGCAAGAATCTCGTGCTGGTCAATCAGGTGGGCGGTTCGACCGACATCGTCTACGACGGCACGTCGGGCGCGCTGAACAGCCGCGGCGAACTGGTGCTGATGATGAAGAATTTCGAGGAGGATTTCCAGATTTTCGATACGAAGGCGTCCGCCCGGCCGATCTCGATCCCCTCGACCTACAACGACCGCACGCGTCTGGTCTACGAGGCGGCACGCTGCGGACTGCGGGACTTCTTCCGCAAGAACGGCTACCGGAAGGCTTCGATCGGCCTGTCGGGCGGCATCGACTCGGCCGTGGTGGCCTCGATCGCCGCCGATGCGCTGGGGGCGGAGAATGTCCGCGCGCTGCTGATGCCCTCGCCCTTCTCGTCCCTCGAGTCGGTGGAGGACGCCAAGGAGCTGGCGCGCAACCTCGGCATCGAATACAACGTCATTCCGATCTCGGAAATCTATACCAGCGTGGTGAACACCCTCAAGCCGGTCATCGGCGGCACGGAGTTCGACGCCACGGAGGAGAATATCCAGACGCGTATCCGCACGGTGCTGCTGATGGCCCTCCAGAACAAAACGGACTACATCCTGCTGAACTCCTCGAACAAGAGCGAGAACGCACTGGGGCTCTGCACCCTGTACGGCGACACGGCAGGCGCTTTCAGCCCCACGGGCGACCTTTACAAGAGCGAAATGTACGACGTGGCACGCTATATCAACCGGACGCAGGGCAACCCGATTCCCGAAAGCATCCTGACCAAGGAACCTTCGTCGGAACTGCATCCCGGACAGAAGGACAGCGACATTCTGCCGCCCTACGAGGTGGTGGACGCCATCCTGTTCCGCATGATCGAGGAGGGGCAGCACCGCGAGGAGATCGTCAACGCGGGCTTCGACTCGGAGGTGGTGGAGAAAATTCACGGCATGATCATGCGCAACGAGAAGAAACGCTACCAGTTTCCGCCCGTGCTGCGGCTCTCGTCGTGCACGTTCGGACATGAGCGGCTGATGCCCCTCACCAACAAATACGGAGATTAGGGCGTGGCGGATTTGATCGAACACTGCGGCGTGGTGGAACGCACGGAGCGCGACACGGTCTATGTGAGGATCACCTCCCGGAGCGCCTGCGGAACCTGCAAGGCCCGCCAGGCGTGCGGCCTGGCCGAGGCGCAGGACAAGATCGTCGCCGTGGCGACCCCCGAGGCCGGGCAGTATGCCGCCGGCAGGGAGGTGATGGTCGGCGTGCGGCGGAGTGCCGGCGTACGCGCCGTCGTGCTGGCCTATGTCGGTGCGCTGGCCGTCCTGCTGGCCGTTCTGGTCGGGACGATCGCCGTCGCCGGATGGAGCGAAGGTGCGGGCGCCCTCGCCGCTATTGCGGGCGTGGGCGTTTATTATTTCGCGCTGTGGCTCTTCCGGCGGAAAATCGAACACACAATTCAATTTACAATAACAAAAATCTGATGGAAGTATTACTTTACACGATCCTGACGCTGTGTGCGCTGGGAGTGTTCTCGGCGGTAATCCTCTATTTCGTGGCCCGGAAATTCCGGGTCGAGGAGGACCCGCGGATCGACGAGGTGGAGAAGATGCTCCCCGGGGCCAACTGCGGCGGCTGCGGATTCGCAGGATGCCGGGGCATGGCCGACGCGCTCGTGAAGCGCGACGACATCTCGGCGCTCTTCTGCCCCGTGGGCGGCGGCGACTGTATGAAAGCCGTGGCTGCATACCTCGGAAAGGCCGCTGCCGAAAAGCAGCCCGAAGTGGCGACCGTCCGCTGCGGCGGCACGTGCGAGAAGCGTCCCCGCACCAACGAGTACAACGGGGCCAAGTCGTGTGCCGTGGCTTCGTCGCTCTATGTGGGCGAGACGGGCTGCGCGTTCGGCTGTCTGGGCTTCGGCGACTGCGTCGCGGTCTGCGCCTTCGACGCCATTCACATCAACCCGGAAACGGGACTTCCGGAGGTCGACGCCGACAAGTGCACGGCCTGCGGCGCCTGCGTGAAGGCGTGTCCGAAAATGATCATCGAACTGCGGAAGAAATGGCCCAAGAACCGTGCGGTGTACGTGTCGTGCGTGTCGAAGGACAAGGGCGCCGTGGTGATGAAGGCCTGCAAGGCCGGATGTATCGGCTGCGGCAAGTGTGTGAAAGTATGCGCCTTCGATGCCATCACCGTGGAGAACAACCTCGCCTACATCGACCCGCAGAAGTGCAAGCTGTGCCGCAAGTGTGTGAACGAATGTCCTACGGGAGCCATCCGGCTCGTCGGCATGGACCCGCTGCCCAAAGCCCCGAAGGCTCCGGCAACACCGGCAACACCCGCCGCTCCGAAGGCCGGGGCTGCGCCGAAAGTTGAAAACTGAAAGAGACGAGTTGAGACTTTTCCATCCGCATTCCGGTTGACAATCCGGTCGCGGGCGATAAGTTCCCGTCAAGGCGGGGATTTAGAGGTGGGTCAAATGTATAAACGCGGCGTTGCGCCGCGATCACGACCTGCGGATAAGGAAAAACGAAACAGGTTTTTCGAAGCAGAAGCATAAAAATAGAACCTTACTATATCTATGAGAACATTTCCAATGGGCGGAGTCCATCCGTCGGAAAATAAGTTGAGCTGCGCCAAACCGATCGAGGTGCTGCCGCTGCCCGATGTGGTGACGATTCCCCTCGCACAGCACATCGGCGCCCCGGCGGTGGCCAAGGTCGCCAAAGGCGATCGGGTGCTCACGGGCCAGCTCATCGCCGAAGCCGGCAGTTTCATGTCGGCGAACATCCACTCCCCGATTTCGGGTACGGTGACGGCTGTCGATATGGTCGTCAACGGCCAGGGCCTGCGCCAGATGATGATCACCATCAAGCGCGAGGGCGACGACTGGGCCGAGGGCATCGACCGTTCGGAGGCGCTGGTGAAGGTCTGCTCCTTCTCGGCGCAGGAGATCATCGCCAAGATCAAGGACGCCGGCATCGTCGGCATGGGCGGAGCGACGTTCCCCACGCACGTGAAACTCTCGGTTCCACCCGGAAAGAAGGCCGAGTGCGTCATCATCAACGGCGTGGAGTGCGAACCCTATCTTACGTCGGACCACCGCACGATGCTGGAGCACGGCGAGGAACTGGTCGTCGGCGTCACGATTCTGATGAAGGCCGTGGGCGTCGGGAAAGCCTATATCGGCATCGAGAACAACAAACCCGACGCGATCGCGCATCTGACGAAGATCGCCGCCGGATACAAGGGCATCGAGGTCGTACCCCTGAAGGTGATGTACCCGCAGGGGGGTGAGAAGCAGCTGATCGCAGCCGTCATGGGCCGTCAGGTTCCGCCTCCGCCCGCGCTGCCGATCGACGTGGGGGCCGTGGTGTGCAACGCCTCGACGACCGTTGCCGTCTATCAGGCCGTGCTGAAGAACAAACCGCTGATCGAGCGGGTGGTGACCGTCACGGGCAAGAGCGTGAAGGAGCCGAAGAACCTGCTGACCCGCATGGGTACGCCGATCTCGGCGCTGATCGAGGCCGCGGGCGGCCTTCCCGGGGATGCGGGCAAGGTGATCAACGGCGGTCCGATGATGGGCCGGGCGATGGTGAACCTCGACTCGCCCGTGACGAAGGGCTGCTCGGGCATCACCGTCATGTCGGGCCGCGACGCACAGCGCCGCGAGGCGACGCAGTGCATCAAGTGCGCCAAGTGCGTCTCCGCCTGTCCGATGGGACTGGAACCCTATTACCTCTCGAAGATGACCCAGAAGAAGGGCTGGGACGAACTGGAAGCGCTGATGATCACCTCGTGCATCGAGTGCGGCTGCTGCCAGTCGACGTGTCCGGCCTATCTGCCGCTGCTGGACTGGGTGCGCCTCGGCAAGCAGACCGTGATGGGCCTGATCCGCGCACGCGCAGCGGCTGCACCTAAAAAGTAAATGAAAAAACAGTATAGATATGGCTAATAAACTCATTGTGGCTCCCGCACCCCACGTGCAGACGGCCCAGTCGACGACCCGGATCATGCGCGACGTCGTGATCGCGCTGATGCCCGCGCTGGTCGTGTCGACGGTGGTCTTCGGACTGGACGTGCTGCGCGTTACGGCCCTTTCCGTGGTGTCGTGCGTGGTGATCGAGTACCTGATTCAGAAATTCATGGTCCGCGGTGCGACTACCGTCGGCAACTGGTCGGCCGTGGTGACGGGCGTGCTGCTTGCCTTCAACCTCCCGGCGTCGATTCCCTGGTGGATCGTCGTGATGGGCGCCTTCGTGGCCATCGCCGTCGCCAAAATGACCTTCGGCGGCCTGGGCAAGAACCCCTTCAACCCCGCGCTGGTGGGACGCGTGTTCCTGCTGATCGCCTATCCGGTGCAGATGACCACCTGGCCGCTGCCCGTGAACGGCTCGTTCGACGTTCTGTCGGGCGCCACGCCGCTGGCGGCCGTGAAGCAGGGGCTGGCGGGTCCCGGCGCCATCGGCGTGCAGGAGATGCTGCTGGGCAACATCCCCGGTTCGCTGGGCGAGGTGGCCGCTGCGGCCTTGCTGTGCGGATTCGTCTACCTGCTGTGGCGGCGCGTGATCACGTGGCACATTCCCGTGACGGTGCTCGCGACGATGGCTGTGTTCGCCGGGGTGGTTGCGATGTGCTCCGTGTCGTTCGACGCGCTTCCGCAGGCTGCCGACGGAACCTGTTCGGCCGGTTATAAACTGGGATACCTCTTCGGGACTGCGTGGAGGGCCGGTATATTCCATGTCCTTGCGGGCGGCGCGATGTTAGGTGCGATCTTCATGGCCACGGACTATTCGACCTCGCCGATGACCGTTCGGGGCGGCGTGATCTTCGCCGTGGGAATCGGACTGATCACCATGTGCATCCGTCTGTGGGGCGCTTATCCCGAGGGCATGTCGTTTGCGATCCTGATTATGAACGCCTGCGTGCCCCTGATCAACAAATATGTCAAACCCAAGCGCTTCGGCGTGAAATAAGAGGAGGTGACAGCATGAAAAGTACACTTTTGAACATGACGGCCGTCCTCTTCGGCATCACCCTCGTGGCTTCGGCCGGAGTGGGCTTCGTCAATATGATTACCGTGGAGCCGATCGCGGCGGCCAAGGAAGCCGCGACGCTGGCGGCCCTGAACGAGGTGCTCCCGGCGTTCGACGCCACGACGACCGAGGAGCTGACCATCGACGACATGCCGATCACGGTTTACACGGCGACGGCCGGGGGCAGCGTGAGCGGTTATGCCGTGCAGTCGATGACCAAGCAGGGCTTCGGCGGCGTGGTGCGCCTGATGGTGGGCTTCACGCCCGAGGGCGAAGTAGTGAACGTCAACGTGTTGGAGCAGACCGAGACTCCGGGTCTCGGTACCAAGATGGCCGACGAGGGCAACGTCCTGCTTGCGAGCGTCAAGGGCCGGAAACTCGAATCGAAGAAGCTCGTCGACGGCAAGCTGGCCGTGACGAAGGATGGCGGCGACGTCGATGCGCTGACCGCCGCAACGATCTCGTCGCGCGCCTATGTCGACGCGATCAACCGCGCGTGGATGGCTTACAAGAGCGTGGCGACGGGCGAAGCCCCGACCGACACGGCGTCCGGAGCGACGGCTGCCGCCGGACAAACCAACGAGCCTGCGGCTCAGGAAGGAGGTCAAAATGAATAAACTGCAAATTATATCGAGCGGCATCGTCAAGAACAACCCGACGTTCGTGCTGGTGCTGGGCATGTGCCCCACGCTGGGTACGACGACTTCGGCCGAAAACGGCATGGGCATGGGGCTGGCGACGATGGCCGTGCTGATCATGTCGAACCTTGTGATTTCGCTGATCAAGAACATCATTCCCGACAAGGTCCGCATCCCGGCGTTCATCGTCGTGATCGCCTCGTTCGTGACGATCATCCAGATGCTGATGCAGGCCTATGTGCCGGCGCTGTACGGAGCGCTGGGTGTCTTCATCCCGCTGATCGTGGTGAACTGCATCATCCTCGGCCGCGCCGAGGCCTTCGCTTCGAAGAACTCCCCGCTGGATTCGATTCTCGACGGCGTGGGCATCGGCCTGGGCTTCACGCTGGCGCTGACTGTGATCGGCGCCGTGCGCGAGATCCTGGGCAGCGGCGCCATCTTCGGCGTCAACCTCGGCTTTGCGGACGTCGCGCCGCTGATCTTCGTGCTGGCCCCGGGGGCATTCCTGGTGCTGGGCTATCTGATGGTATTGTTTAACAAATTAGCCAAGAAATAGTTATGGAGCTTTCCTATTTTGCAATCATCATCGGCGCCATCTTCGTCAACAACGTCGTGCTGGCGCAGTTCCTCGGCATCTGCCCCTTTCTGGGCGTGTCGTCGAAAGTCGAGACTTCGCTGGGCATGGGAGCTGCCGTAACCTTCGTGATGGCCATTGCGGCCGTCGTGGCGTGGCTGATTCAGACCTATGTGCTCGTGCCGCTGGACATCGTCTACATGCAGACGATTGTCTTCATCCTCGTGATCGCGGCCCTCGTGCAGATGGTCGAGATCATGCTCAAGAAGCTCTCGCCGTCGCTCTATCAGGCGTTGGGCATCTTCCTGCCCCTGATCACCACCAACTGCGCCGTGCTGGGCGTCGCGATCCTGATGATCCAGAAGGAGTTCAACCTGTTGCAGAGCGTCACTTATTCGGTGGCCACGGCCCTCGGTTTCGCCCTCGCGCTGGTGCTCTTCGCAGGTATCCGCGAGCGTCTCGATTTCGAGGACGTGCCCAAGGCGTTCAAGGGCATTCCCATCGCGCTGATCACGGCCGGGATTCTGGCCATGGCGTTTATGGGATTCTCCGGTCTGGTTTGATTTCCGATTTGTAAGCGGCTATTTCCGCACATCCCTCGAACGGGGCGAATGGAATGTACTTGAGGTACTATCCATCCGCCCCGTTCTTCACGATATACGGAACTCCCCGGCTTAAAATCAAAAATCTGTTTCACGATGCACGGCATCTGCACCGCACTGGTTGGAAAACGGGTTCGGAACCGGTGCGCATGCCGTCCCCGGTTACGGCCGGATTCAGTTGAATTCGATGAGGAGATGCGTCGCCCAGAAAGGATCGGGGGCTTCGCCCGGCAGGGGAAGGGGAGGGGCGAGTTCCCCGGGAAAGAGCGTGCGCAGGGCATACCCGGCCTCCCCGGTGCGTTCGAGGATCAGTTGGCAGGCTCCGGTGGAGATCGTGCGGGAGGTGCGGACCGTGCGGACAGGGCATCCGTTGCGCAGGATGTTGCGAACAGCAGCCCGCTCGGCGGGCGTCAGCTCCGCGTCTGCTGCCAGTCCGCTCGTTCCGACGGGTGCGTCGTAGCGGAACGACAGGCGCACCCTGCCGTCGGTTCCGGGGTGCAGGGCGGTGAAAGATTCGGGGAAATCCCGTTGCAGCCGTGCGACGGCTTCCTGCGGAGAAAGGGCGAAAGTGCGGAGGAATTTGGACCCGGGCATGCGTAGCTGGCCGTCGATCGCCTCGTCGGTAAATCCCGCCCGGCGCAGGCTGTCGCGCAGGGCTTCGTCCGCCGTTTCGAAATGGGTCAGGACGTGAAAAAGCGTTTCGGGCGAATAGGATATTCGTTCCATCTCCGATCAGGATTTGTTGCGCCGGTAATGCCAGACGGAGATGCTTGTGATCACGATTGCGGAGAGCAGGAGCGCGGCGAAAATCCGGAACGGGGTCGTGCCGCTTTCCCAGCCGAAATAATCCTTGACCAGCGACGCGCCGTCGTAGGTCGCCGAGCAGACGGTCAGCATCGTCAGGAAGAGGATAAGGCCCGCCAGCCGCCGCTCCGAGTTCTTTTCGAGGCGTTCGGCCTCCTGTTCGAGGTGGCGGTGCAGTTGTTCGCGCTCGGTGGCGATGTCCAGCCCGGTGTCGATGGCCCGGTAGATGAGCTGCGGCAGGAAGTTGTAGGAGATGTTCGAGAAGGCGTACCAATGCTCCTGCTCCTTCATTTTGTGGAGCAGCCGGATGGACTTCCGGTCGTTGGCGGCCGAGCGGAATTGCCGGTTGACGACGAAGAGCAGCGTCTTCTGGTAAAGCGCATGGATGTAGATCAGCCGGAAATAGCTGTTGGGCCATACCCACATCTGTGCGGCCGTGCGGCCTTTTGCAACCACGGTGAAACTGTCGACCAGCGCCAGCGCTTTCCAGTTGCGGAATGCCGAAATCGTGTGGGTGCGGATGATCCGGTCGTAATATTCCTGGGAGGGGGAATATTCGTGTTTATGGTCGGCGACGCAGCCGACGGGGCTCAAGGTTCCCAGTTCGAAGAGCAGTTCGTCCGAGAAGTCGTCCAAAATGAAGATCTGGAAACATTTCAGCTTGTTGCCGGTGAGGGTCAGGCCGGAGAAACGTCCCTGACGCGGGGATTCGGCCGACGGCCGGGGAGGGCACAGCCGCAGGATCTCTTCCAGCAGGGCGAGGTACTCCGGGGCGTCGATCTGCGATTTCAGAATCCCCTGCTCTGCGATTTCATAGCAGGAGGTCTCGCGCAGAATGCCGTGTGCGGCGATCAGCGTGTCGAGCGTCGTTTCAGGCTCTTCGGCGATCTCCATGGCGAAAAGGCAGATGTCGTAGGGGAAGAAGAAGAGGTGGAACCGGCACAGTCTGAAGGCGTATTCCGCGGCGGTGAGCTTTGGGTGGCGCAGCGTGCAGAGCCGGTCGGTTTCCAGGGTCAGGTGCGCCGTGTCGGCATAGACCGCCCCCGAGGTCTGTCCGTCGACCTGCATGAGCGAATCAATGAAACTCTCGTAATAGATGCTGCTGAGCCGTTCGTAGGCCTCGCGGGTCAGGGGTTTTTCCGCCTGCCACCGCTTGTCGGCGGCCTGCACTTCGGAGGCCCGTCCGACGGCGGCGAGGTGGCTGCAGAAAAAGGTATGCGCGTAATGCAGTTTGTTATCCATGGATCGTTGTGGGTTAAAGCAGGGTTACTCGGACGAAGGGATGGCGCCGCTTCGGGTCCCCGGGGTTTTCGATGCGGACGACCGTCACCTCGGATATGGTTGTGCCGGGCTGCGGGATAAACTGGCCGACGCCCGTGAAGAAAAGTTTCATGTCGGCCTTGGAGATCGTGGCTTCGATCCCGGTGTCCCCGAGCAGGACGACGACGCTCTCGTCCGAGGAGCGCCGCACCGTGGCCGGATAACCGCTCCCGACGCCGGGCGTGTGTTTGAGGAAGGGATCGCCGACGGTCTGTCTGTGGCCCAGCAGCAGGCCGCCTTCCGCGGGCGAGAGGTGCAGTATCCGGCATGAAACCTTCTCGCCGCGCTTCCAGACGCCGTGCCACTGGTCGCAGTACTGCCACATGATCTCGGAGCAGTGGAGGAAGCCGACGGCTCCGCCGCAGCGCATCAGGTAGCCGCCTGCGGTCGTCCCCAGCACCGTGCAGGGGAGCGTGTCGCCGGTCTCGCAGGTCAGCAGCGGGTTGGGGGTCAGCGCGCAGGCGTTGAGCGTCGTGTACTTTGTCTTGCCGATGATCTCTTCACCTGTGATGACGGCGTTGATCCGGTCGCCCGGCTGGCACGGCACGTCGGTCGGGCGGTTCCAGTAGAACTCCGAGGACCGGATCGCCGCGTCGTAGAGCCTGCCCCGTTTGGGGAACGTGCAGAACACATGGTGCGCCGTGGCCTTGACTACGGTGCACTGCACGCGGGAGCCGACGGCCAGATCGTTGTTGGTCGTGGGCGTGAGTGAGAATGTGATCTGCCGCTTCGTGAAACGGATGGCGGAAACGTAAACCGTTATGTTCGCATCGCTCCGGATGTTCATGGCCTTGATCTGCGCTTCGCTGACCGGAAGCGTTCCGACGAGTCCGTTGACCCGGACGAGGCACATCGTTCCGAACAGGCTCTGCACCGTGCCCTCCGCCTTCTGACCCACGCTGAACGTGAGCAGCGGATCGTGCGTTACGGCGCGCTGCGAAACGTAGAAGGTGCGTTTGACCTTGTCCACCGACAGTATGCGGACTTTGACCTCGTCGCCGCATTCGGGCGCATGTCCCGGCAGAACCTCCTCCCGGGGCATCGAGAGGTAGAGTTCCCCGCAGCGGAGCACACAGACCGTCTTGTCGCCTCCGGCCACCGTGGCTTTCACGATGTCGCCGTTGCGGAGCCGGGCCTGCTCGAACGGGTCGGTTGCGGTGCGGGTTCCGATCGAGACGTAGATCATCCGCGCATCGGGGTCGATGCGTTCCACGACGGCCTCCTCGCAGCGCGAGCCGATCGGGTAGAGCGCAAGCTCGGTCGCCGGCTGCCAGAAACGGCTCTCGGCGCACACCCGGTAGAAAAGATCGCCGTCGCGCAGCAACAGTCCGAAGCGCGGCGACCGGAAGCAGATTTCGCCCGAAACCCGGTCGCCCGGCCGCACCGGGATCTCCGACCAGTCGTTGTAACGCTGCTGCACGCTGAGCTTCAGCGTCCGCGTCTCGGGGTCGGCGGCTTCGACGACCATCGTCAGCTGTTCGCGCACCGCGTAGAGCATCTTGGCGTTGGCGATCGGGAAGAGGCTGGCGCGTTCGAGCGGAACCCGGCAATAGATGCCCCGGAAGCAGACCGTGATCGCCTTGACGGCCACATGAATCACCTCGGCGACATCGACCGTGCCTACGGTACAGCTGTCGAACTGCGAATAGTCGCTGACCAGTTCGGCCGATACGGTGAGCGCATTGGCCTTTTCGTCGATGCCCGTCACGCGCATCCGGACCAGCTGGCCCGGTCCGTAACGCTGACTGGGGCTCTCGTTCTCCCGGAACCCGGCATCGGTGTCGGACAGGAAGGCGCGATAGCCTTCGTATTCGGCCCACAGGCCTGTGGCGGTCCGTTCCGTCACGGTAAACCAGAGCCATTCGCCGGGGCTGAACCGTAGCTCTTCGCCGGACAGCTCTTCGCAGCGGCGGGTGAGCCGGATTTTTCGTTGCACGGGGTCGATGGAGAGAATCCGGGCGCGAAGCGCGTCGCCCGCCTTGTAGTTGCGGCGGATTTCGCCTGCGAACTCCGTATTGGCGATGTAGCACGGATACCCGCTGCAATCCACGTAGATGCCTTGCGGAACTACCTGCATGACGCTCCCCCGGACCAGATCGCCCTCCGCAAAGGGCATCTCCTGCAGGAACGGGTTGGGCAGAAGCTCCCGGACGCTGAATTTCAGAATGCGGCTCTCCCGGTCGAACCGTTTGACTTTCACCCGGAGCGTGTCGCCGTCACGGTAGTTTTCCCCGATGCGGAAAACCGGCAGCCAGCTCAACTCCTCGCGGCGCAGGGTCACGACGATTCCGTGGTAGTTGACGAAGAGGGCCGAATCCATCACGTAGTCCGCCGTCACCTCGAGCGTGTCGCCCTCCGTAAGCCGGACGCCTTCCCAGTCGGGCGTATATTCGTCTTCGGGCAGTCGGAACGCCAGGCTTCGCGTGTCGGGATCGACCGCCGTTACCTCGGCTTCGATCTCGCGGCCGGGACGGAAGAAGTTGGCGAGATTCTCGACGCCGCTCCAGACGGCGTCGTCAAGCGTGAGCCGCCCCGCATAATCGTAATAGGTCACTTCGGCGGCGAACTCCTGCGGGATGAATTTGCGCAGCGTCACGTCGAGTTTCTCGCCCGGGCGGATGTCGTCGAGCGACCGCGTGTCGTCGACCATGTCGCGCAGGCTCGCCTTGAAAGTCAGTTTGCGCGGCATCAGGTCGGTGACAACCGCTTCGATCTCTTCGCCCGGGCGGTAGGCCGCCGCCGAACGTCCGGCCCGCTCCCAGGCCAGGTCGCGGGCGAAGATCACGCCGCGCAGCGCCGGCATTTCGACGCTCTCGACGGTGAGCTGCTCGGGCATTTTCCGCGCCGCGGTCCGCACGTCGGTGATCCGGACGCGGTGCGCTTCGCCGATGCGCAGCGGCATGTCCGCCGGAGGAATGCCCTCGGCATAGCGGAGGCTCAACGCGAGGGAGAGGTCTTCGTAGTCGATTTGCAGGATCACCGCCGAAAGACGCTGACCCGGAACGAACGTCGCGGAAGGTTCGCCCCATGCCAGCTCCCCGCACGGCACGACGCCGGCATAACCGGCCGCGTCGACTGTGAGCGTCCGGTCGTCACCGACCGAAACGACCGTGCATTCCACCGTGCCGTACTGCCGGAATCCGGCTTCCACCCACGGGCGGGGCAGGATTTTCACGAGCGAGAAGCGAAGGCGTCCCTGCTCCCGGTCGATGGCTTTGCAACAGACGGCCACCCGGTCGCCCGGAACGAGCGTCGAACCCAGTCCCGGGGCGAGACCTTCGATCAGGCCCGCATAGCCGGCGTATTCGACCGCCGCCTTCTCTCCGCAGTGCCCGACTACTTCGGCGACGACCGTATCGTTGTCCGACACCGGGCAGTAAAGCCACGGATTGGGTTGCAGCCGGCGGATGCTGAGCCGCGGAACTCCGCTCTTCTCCAGTCGTTCGACCACGGCCTCGATCTCTCCGCCCGCCGCGTAGCGGGTCGGCAGGTAACGTTCGCCCAGCCGGAAGGGCGGGGTCCAGGTCGTATCCCCGAGAAGCACCGAAGCTTCCGTGTCGTTGCACTTCACCACCATGAGTTTCTCGGTGATGCGCGTGATCCGGGCGGAGAGGCGCGCTCCCGCGACGAACGGAACGGCGGCCCCGGCCAGCAGTCGCCGCCGGCTGAAGCGGCAGAGGCCGCGGGCGGCGTCGTAATCCAGATGGCAGACCCACAGCCTCTCGCCTTCGTCGTAGAGCGAGCAGGCCGAGTCGACGATTCCCCAGATGATCTCCTCCCGGGGGATGAATCCGAAGCACCCTTCGCCCGGACAGAAGACATGGATGCCCTCTTCGGTGCAGTGCTTCACCTCCACTTCGGCCCCGGCTCCGTTGCGGAATGCGTCGGAGAGCTGCGGGCGCGGCTCCGTCAGCAGCCGGCGCTTTCCGGCGTCGAACCTGGCGACATAAAGCCGGAAACGGCCGTCTGCCGGCAGCTCGTCGGCTGCGACGGACTCCAGCCACGGCTTTCCGGCGAGGATCGCCGTGTCGCGGGGCGAAAGCCACAGGTCGATTCCTTCGTAACGCACGATGGCCGATCCTGCGTCGAAGGCGACGAGCTGCGTTTCGATGAAGGATTCGGGGGCGATACGGAGCGATTTCCACGGATCGGGAATCAGGGTGCGATGGTCGAACAGCAGGCAGCCGCGTTTGAAATCGTAGGCCGCGGCCTGCGCCTCCAGACGCTCGCCGGGTGCGAGGCGCGAGGTTTCCGGCGCACTCCATGTGGCGCGTTCGAAGGAGAGCATGCCGCGGATGCCGCCGGCGGTTTCGACCCGGTACCCGGCCCGTTCCCGGCCGAGGACGGTGATGTCGAATCGTTGGCCGACCATCCGGCGGCAGTCCTCCCGGTCGGGCGAACCGACGTAGAGGCGCTGGTTGCGGCGGTCGATGCCCTCGATGCGTACGCGGCGTAGCTCTCCCGGGTGGAAGAGCGCGTCGGGCTGCACGTCGCCGCAGGCTCCGGCGACGAACGTGCGGGCCGTTTCGCGGGAGCAGACGCCCAGCCGGCCCCCGACATCGAAACGCACCTCTGACGCCGTGGCTTCCACGACTTTCGCCTCCGCCACGTCGCCTTCGGCGATCGGAACGCTCCACGGATCGGGCAGCACGGCCTTGCGGCTGAACTGGGCCACCCGCTTCGTGCGGTTGATGAAAATGAGCTGCGCCTCGATCCGCTCGCCTTCGGCGAATGCGCCTTCGGCGCTCGGCGGGGTGATCCACCCGATGCGTTCGCGGGGTATCTCGCCGATGATTCCGTCCAGGGCGACCATGACGGCCATGCGGTCGGTCCGCAATACCGTTACCTCATACTTCGAGCCGACTCGGTAGTTTACCCCGTTCCACGGGGATTCGGCGCCGCCGGTTCCGCTCAGGAACAGAACCCGGGCTTCGGGGTCGAACTTCACGAGCAGGACCCGGAGCCGGTCGCCGGTCCTGTAACGGTTCATTCCGCTCTGGAAGTTGAACCACGAGACATTGTATTTCAGCACCTCGCCCACGATGCCGTCGGCATTTACGAGCAGGTTGCCGTTCGGCAGCACCGCCGCGACGGTCCCCTCCGTCGTGTCGCCCTCCCGGTGGGGGTAGGCCGGCCAGGGGTCTTCGAGCAGCTCCTTGCGGCTGAAGACCAGCTCGCCGCTCGCCGCGTCGGCCCGCAGGACGAGCGCTTCGACCTGCATGCCCGGGCGGTAGGCCGAGCGGTCGACGATCCGGGACGAATTCCAGTCGAGTTCGTCGTTCGGGATATAGCCGATCACGTCGCGGTGCGTCACGATCATCCGGTCGGGGCGTATCTCCGCGATGACCGGGTAGCAGCGGTCGCCTTCGCGCAGGCCGGCCTGCGCCCAGAGGGACTCCCTGTCGTAGAGCAGGCGGACCCGGCGGACGCCGTCACGCTCTTCGGCGCGTACGCGGACCCGGCTGCCGTGGCGGAGCAGGCACTCGGTGACGTAATCGGGCATTTCGGGCCGCTCCAGTTCGATTTCGATCAGCCGTTCCTGCTGCAAGGCCCACAGTTTGCCCGCCCCGGCGGCGTGGGCCACCACCTGAAGGTCGTATTCGGTCCCCGGTTCGAGACTGTCCGGAACGGTGTCGCAGTCCGTGGTGAAACACTCCAGCACAGCCTCCGACGGAGAGAAACGCGAGACAAACGCCTCGACCGTTTCGCCCGCCTCGGGCCGGCGGGCGGTGTAGGGTTTCAGAATGCCGAAAACCCGGTCGTAGCCGATCCGGATTTCGTCCTCCCGCACGTCGCACACCTGCACCCGGATGCGCTTCCCTTCGGCAATGCCGGAGAGGGAGTCCCAGGGGTTGACCGGCGGCTGCGCCAGCCGGAAAAAGGTCTTTCCGTCCGACCGTCCGACCCGTACGGCGATCCGCTCGCCGGGCGAGAAGGCGATGTTGCGGGCCATCGGGAAGGAGTAACTGCCGACGGGAAGGAACCCGAACACCTCGCCGGCCCGCCAGAGTATGATCCCGGCCTGCCCGTCCTCGAAGAGCACCTCGGCGTCGAGCGTCAGACCCTCGTCGAGAGCCTGGATACGGTCGGCGATCAGACTTTTGAACTGGAATTTCGGATCGCCGTGCTCGAAAAAGCCGCAGACGCGCACCTCGGTCTCGAGCGAGTGTTCCCGGAGGTAGTTGTTCAGCGAGTAGGGCAGCTCCTGCGGGTGGAGGTGGAACGAGCAGGAGCGTTGGTCGATCGTGGTTCGGATCTCGGTCGTGGCCGGGATTTCCGTCGGGGTGATTTCGCAGCGGAGGATGTCGCCTTCCGCCAGCCCGTAATCGACCGTTTTGTCGAGCAGCTCGAACAGGAAATGGCGCTGCTTGTCGTTGCGTCTGATCATCTTCACCCGCAACGGCTGGTTCGGGAGGTAGATCCCGTTGCGGAAGCGTTCCACGCAGTTGGGGATCGAGTTCCTGTCGACGGTGTGGACCTCGCCGCGATAGCGTACGGAGAGTCCGTTGCGGGTGACGTTGTTGACATGGACCGTGACCGTGTCCCCGACATCGAGCGTCAGCGAGTCGAAGGCGACCGGGGCGTCGTCCGTTACGGGGTCGAACGTGTACCGGAGCCGGCCCGACTGCTCGTCGCGGGTTTTCGAAAGGAGCTTCGCCCGGATTTTCATGCCGCGGCGGTAGGCGGCGGCGATCTCGCCGCTGCGGAAACGCTCGTCGTAGTTAGGAAGCGACTTTTTGTGGATCAGTCCGTCGTTTCCGCCGAAGGAGACGAACAGGCCGAAATCGACCGCCCGGTTGACATAGACATCGAAACATTCGCCTTCCGCGGCCTCGACGGGAGCGGGACGCACCGGATTCAGGCAGACCGGTTCGTCGACATTGGTTTTCAGTCGGTTGAAATCCGTATAGTCCCAGCATTGCGCTTCGATCCGCTCGCCCGCCAGCAGCCGGAAGAGGTGCTCGCCCGTGCAGTTCTTCGGGTTGAGCGTGAAATGGCAGCTGTTGCCCGGGGCGTAAACCCGGAAGCGTCGGCCCGAAAGGGCGTGGGCGGTCAGTTCGCTTTGCAGCCGCTCCACGTCCGCCGCGGCCAGTCCGACTTCGAGTGTCGTATGTTCGCGGATCGAGGCGATGAGCTGGTCGAACGATTGCTGCACGGCCTGCTGCTGCGAGACCGCGTCGCGCCAGGGGGTTGCCCCGGCGGCGATCTCCACCTCGACGAAGGCTCCGTCGGCGTAGCGCGCCGCGTCCGCGTCGGAGACGGCGATCAGCTGGTCGAATCCGCAGTCGAGGTAGCGGCGGCCGCCGACGCTGCACACGCGCCCCAGCAATCGGTCGGCAGGGGCGGCGGTGCGGATGGGTTGCAGGGAATTCCTATTCTCCATGTGCGTTTTCGGTTGAAGGGGTTTGTGCCGGGTCGGGGGTCAGGTGGAGATACCATTTGCCCTTGGCGATGAAGAAGGAACACGGGGTTCCCTTTTCCCAGGCGGAAATGACCGACCACCGCTGGTTCGACGTGTCGTAGAGCGTGATGGTCACCTGCGACCGGGGAAGGCGCTTGTCGTCGGCCGCCACGGTGAGTTCGAACAGCGTCGTGCCGCTCGCGGCGTCCTGCCGGGTGACTTTGTCCACGACGCGGCCCCGGTAAGAGGGCGCTGCGCCCGCATACTGCACGTTGTCGGCCATCATCGTTTTGCCGGCGTTGCGCCGCCGCTTGTAGAGCAGGTTCTCCGTGGCGAAGAAGGTAACCCGGTCGCCGGGCTGGAGCGTCTCGTCGTCCCGCATCGGGTAGTAGTAGTCCTCCGTCTCGTTCTCCACGGAGATAAAGGCGTCGCGGCGTTCGTTGTAATAGACCACCACGCCCGTCTTGCACCCCATGCAGGGCTGCCGCGGAATGTCGCGCAGCAGGCGGATGCGGTGGTTCTTCTCGAAGAGGACATGGCTGTCGGCCTCGTAGCCGGGAGCCGAAAAACCTGCCTCCGTGTCGCAGGTGCAGGCCGTGGTCTTGTGCAGGGGCGAATAGACGGTCAGCCCCTGGGCGTTGTCCTGGGAGACGATGCGGCAGACGTCGAAAACCTGACCGCAGGTTTTCATCCGGCAGATTTGTTCGAAGAACTTTTCATTGTCGAGCAACAGGTAGGAACGGCTCTTGGCCACGAAAAATTCGATGATCTGTTCGTTTATGATCGTGACCGTATGGGCCATTTCGCTGCTGACGACGTCGCAGATGTCCGCGTGGTAGCGTTCGGGACGGCCGTATGCGATCAGCGGGAAGATCACCCCGAATCCCACCTGCTCGGGTTCCGTGCCGGACTCCCCGCGGCGGAAGAAATGGACGCTTCCCGTGTTGAGGATGCGCGGAACCACGCCCGTTTCGGTCTCCACGCCCAGACACAGGTACTCCACGCCGTCCAGTATTTCGGTGACCGGGTTGCGGGGGCGGCACATGATCTTGGTGTCGTCGAGCGAAAGCCACAGTTTGTCGATTCCGGTCAGCGGCCTGACGATCCGGATTCGGTTGCTGCCCGCCTTGTTGTAGCCCAGCGAGTGGATTTTGTACAGCGCCTTGTCGACCTTGGGAATGTCGATCGTGTTGACGACCGGCATCAGGATCTCCACCAGGAGCCGGTTTGCGGCGTAGTATGCCGCGGCGTCCGCCTCCGCGCCGCCCGGGAAATCGACGACCGCCAGCCGCCCGTAACCCGTCCGCCGAACCGCGTCGCCCGCCTGGTAAAGCTCCATCTGCGTCTGGCGTCCGCCGGACGACAGGGTGATCCGGGTCGCCTGCGACACCGTCCGGATGAAGCTGTCGCAGTCGATGGCCGCTTCTCCGGCGCACCACACGAGGAGCGTGCCCGTCCGTTCCCCGACGGTGAGGTTCCGGAAGCCGAACATGACGCCGGGGAACTCTTCGAAGCCGATTTCGCCCGATTCCGGAAAGCGCAGTTCGGCGCGCAGTTCAAGTTCGACGCACCACTGCACCGGCTGCGGCGTCTGCCGGATGCACAGGTGCGCCGTCGAGCCGGGGGCGCGCAGGTAAAGCCCTTTGGCGAGCGGCATGCCCGAGTCGGGCACGAGAAAGCGGGCTTCGCGGCCCTGCAAGTCGATTCCCGCACAGCAGACGTTGACCAGCATGGTGGAAGGGCCGCGCGATTCGCCGGTGAACGAGAGCTGCGCGGGCTGCATTTCGTGCTTCAGCGTGATGGCGAGCGAACCTTTGGCCGGAACGGCGGACTGCCCGTCGGCAAGCTCCAGCTCCAGAAGCGACAGTTTGGAATTCGGCTCGTAATACTCCGCCGATTCGAGGCGCAGGCTGAGTTTCCCGACCCGGAAATCGTCCTTCCCGGCGATGTAGCGGTCGCAGACCGACCGGTCGCGAATCCGGGCCACGAAATCCTCGTGGAATATGCGCAGGACGAACGTGGTGCGGTTCGAGAGGCAGAAGATATAGGGGATATGCTCGGTCGAACCGTCGGGGAGCGTATGGCGGAGCGTTCCCGACGGTTTCAGGTCCCATTTGACGGACGAGCGCAGGGTGAGTTCCGCGAAGCCCTGCTGCATCTTGCATCCCGCGACGAACCGGCAGGTGGCCGACTGGTTTCTGGTCCACAGGCGGACGGATGCGCCGGGGTAGCGGTCGGCGTTCATCAGCTTGTCGGTGATCACCAAGGCCTTGCGGCCGGCGTACCCGAAGAGGATGTAGGGGGTCTCCGGGGCTTTGAGCGGAGCCTGGGTGATCGGCTGGAACAGCCGGTGGCTGCGGTAACGGTTCTCCGGGCGCGTACGTCGGTCGATGACGACCGGTGCGGACCGGTCGTCGCCGCGGAAGAAGGTGATTTCGCCCGTGAAGCGGGGAAGGCCGCAGGCTGCATCGCGCCGGAGCGTAAGGACGCGGTGGCAGATCAGCGGGGCGCTCACGGCGAAACGCAGGCTGCACTCGGCCGATCCGATCCGCACGCCGGTTCCGGCTTCGGCCAATGCGTGCAGCCAGGCGATCTCCGCCTTGTCGTAGCAGGTCACCGAAATCTCCTTGTTGCTGGCCGAGGCCGCATAGGCGAGTTCCGTCCCGTCCGGTGCGACGATCTTCCCCGAGACGGGCAGCAGCGAGCCGTCGCGGCTGCTCAAACTGAAGGTCTCGCCCCGGGCGTCGACGTATCCGTCGGCTTCCACGCGGCAGAACATGCGCGTGTCGTCGGTCCGGATACATGCCGTCAGCCCTTCGAACGGGGTGTTCGCATCCTTGATCGCGAGCCGTATCCGTTCCGCGTTCACATCGAAAATGCGGTAGATCAGCCCGTCGTCCGACTCTTCGCTGTGCGTCTCCTGGGTCAGGTAGTCGTAGATTTCGTTGTCGTAGCGCTTGCGGGCCTCGCCGACCGGAATCTTTTCCAGCGGGAAAGCGTCCAGCAGTTCCGAGAGGTTGCCGGGGGAGATTCCCTTGCGGCCCGTACCTTCGAAAAGGAACTGCATCAGGCAGCGCGGGAAGTGGTTGCGGAAGATGTAGTAGCGGAAGAGGTAAAGCGCCATCTGTTCCCGGTTCTGCAACAGTGCGAAGAAACGCTCGGTGAAAATGAACGCGGCCAGCCTTTCGTCGTCGTAGTTGCGCACCAGTTTGCGCAGCTGCGACCATCCGATCTTCGTCCGGGAGCGTTCCGCCGCGGGGAGATCGTATCTCGAAATCAGGTAGTCGACATCGTCGATACAGAGCAGCAGGGTGTTGGCGTCCTGCGCCAGATAGTGGTCGCCGCCCTGCCGCTGCGCGTCGGCTTCCCGCCACTCCGCGATATAGCCGTAAAGCAGTTTCTGGGTGTATTTTTTCAGGTTCCCGAAAAGCAGCGAAAGGAACTTCCGAATCCGCAGCGCCGAGCGGGGGCGGAACAGCACCAGGTCGAGGTAGCGCGAGTGCAGGAAACGGTAGAACAGCCTGACGTCGGTGCAGTTGTCGATCAGCGCCCGGTGGAGCGCCGACGCCTTTACGGAATTCTCGGGCAGCTGCATGCCGAAATCGTCGGCGACGGTCAGCAGCAGGGTCGTCAGCCAGTAGTCCGAGAAAAGCTCCCTGAAAATCCGTTCGCTCGACAGGACGACGGCGCATTCGGCCAGCTGCCGGATATAGTCGTAATCCCCTTCCGTGTCGGGAACCGGATGGCCGATCCGGTAGACGACCATCGTATTGAGCAGCCACGATTCGATCAGCAGCCGCGCGTTGGGATTCGTTTTGTCGGTATAGGGTTTCAGGCCGGAAGCCATGCGCGCCACGAGGACCAGGTTTCCGTTGACGGCCGGTTTTGAGGGCAGGCCTTCGGTTTGCAGCACGCCGTCGGCGGTGGTTGTCGCGGCCGGCTGTGCGGGATTGCGCCCCAGGTCGTAGAGGGCCTTGACGAAATCGCGGCCGTCGGCGATGCACCCCTCCTTGCGGACCCATCCGCTGCAAATCAGCTCCAGCGTGAGTTTCAGGATTTCGAAATTGCGCTCGTTGGTTACATCCAGCTGCCCGGGCAGCGGCGCGTGCCGTTCGCAGAAGTCGAGCGCCAGACGCCGGGCGAAGAAATATTCGAGGTAGGTGTCTACGAAAAACGTGAGCCAGCTCCCTTTGTGGTCGACGCTTTGTTCGACGATGTGCAGTCCGATCAGGCTGTCGACGAGCTTCTCCACCCGGTCGGCCCCCTTGTAGCGCGGGTCGCGGGCGATCTCGATGACGAAATCCTCGCGCAGGACCCGTTGCCCTTCGGCCGCGATCCGCCAGGCCATCTGTTGCAGCAGGTCGAAGGCGTTGAAATTGACCGCTTCGTCCACCAGCTTCTCCCGGCTCCGGACGCTCAGCGACGACCGCATGAACATCTCCAGCAATTCGCCCCGGTTGCCGACCGCTGGAATCTTGTATTCCGTGCTGCCGAGCAACAGGGCGGCGATCATCATAAAGTTGAGCGGCGTGCCCAGCAGCTCCTCGATTCCGGCCCGGATTATTTGCAGCCGGAATTCGTCGATCCGCTCCTCCGGGAGTCCCAGCTGGCGGAGGTAGAGCAGAATCTGGTCGAGCGAAATCTCGCAGAGGTGGTAAACCCCGCACCCCTCGATCCGCCGGAAAGCCTCGCGGCAGGCTGCAAATTCGTGAATGCGTCCCGTGATGTGGAAGCGGCACTTGTCGTATTTGGCGATGAACGATCCGAGCGAGGCGATGAAGAGTTCGGGGCGGGAGACCTTCAGTTCGTTCAGCCCGTCGATGAAGAGCGCGATGCGGCCCTCTGCGAGCAGCTGCTCGGCATGGGCGAACACCATGCGCTTCCGGTCCTCGGTCGTCGTGATTCCGAAACCCGCGTTGAAGGCCGTCCGCAGGGCGTCGTCCATCGTTTGGCCTTCGGTGACCGCGTTGAGATTGATACGCAGGGGCAGGATCGAACGGTCGCCGTTGTGCCACAGGTCCGCATACTGGCGGATCAGGCGGATCAACACCGTGGTCTTGCCTGCGCCCGGGTTGCCCAGAATCAGGCTGATGCGGTCTCCGGCGTCTATCAGGTCGTCCATCGCCATGCCGCCCTGTTCGCCGTCCGTAAAGTCGCCGCTTTCGTGCGGACGGCCGCCGTAGTCCGGGTCGGACAGCCCCTCCCCGGCATCCTGCCGGCGCTGGAGTTTCAGAGGCAGCAGATTCAGCGTCTGCTGGTTGTCGATCCGGCCGATGAAGCCCACCTTCTGTTTCAGTTCGCGGTTCTGTTCGCCGAGCAGCTCCTCGAGGTAACGGTCCTTGAACCGTTCGAGGTCGAAGTCGTCGGCCGGAGATGCCGCTGCGGCTTTCTCCGGGGGAAGCTCGGGCCGGTGTTCGTCGAGATACCGCCTGTAATAGCCGGCATGGTGGTGGAGCAGCAGCAGCAGTCCGGTCAGCGTCAGCAGGAACAACCCGTCATAAGCATCGTTCAGATTGCCCCGGGGCATCAGGATGTCGCTTTCTTCCGTGTCGGTGTCGCTCGGGGAGTGCGTGATTCCGTTCCGGTAGCGGCGCAGCGTGTCGAAAAGACCTTTATACCGACTGTCGAACAGACCGCGTTTCCCGTCGGGAGACGGGACGCCGAGTTCGTTGAGGATGTATCCGAGGCCGTGTTTTTCGGCTTCGATCTGCCGCAGCAGGTCGCCGTTGCCGCACAGCAGGTAGATGAAGACTTTGATGTAGGATTCGAGCGAGATAAGCCCCATGCGCGTACACTCGATCCGGTCCTTGTCGTCCTTGTCCGGGAGATCGAGCCGGTTCCACAGCCCCTGGAATTTGGTCGCCAGCTCCGGCGTCGCCGCGCTGAACAGCACGATGTCGTCGAGCAGCTTCATCAGCTCCTCGAATTGCTCCAGGGGGACGATTGACCGGATCTGGACCTCCTCCACCGGCCGGTAGGTTTTGTCTTTCCGGTTGAAATAGTCGATATAACCGCGTCGGAACCGTTTTTGCAAATCCGGAACAATAATATTGGCGATGCGGTCGCTGCTGAATGTGGACATGGGCTGTGAATGACATTTACGGCCGCACGCCGACTTTCCGGACATCCGGTGAACCGGGAATGACCGTTCCGTCGGAACGCGGCATATAACAGGTAGACAAATATAGGAAAATTAGCCCGAAAATGCAAACAATGCGTCGCGGCGGACCGCCGTTTGCGATACGCGACCGTCGCGGCTGCGCTCCGGCGGTGGATCGGCGGCGGAGCGGGCGCAATCCGGGCGCGGCCGGAGGAAGGGACGGCACGGAATTTTCCGCCGGAGCCTTCTTCTCCCCGGTGGAAAATGGGCGCGAAATGAGAAAAATGGCGCTTTTCTATTGTCTATTTGGCCGGAATGACTATTTTTGCAAAATAGGGTTAGGTTAATTACATGGCATACACTTTCGACATATCCGATAACCGTCGGATCGTAGAGGCATTGAAAACCGGTGACGAGGAGACCTTCAAGGAGGTCTATACGGCTTTCTGCGCGCCTTTGCGACACTATGCCACGACCATTCTCCAGAACGAGCAGGCCGCTTACGAGGTCGTGCAGGACGTTTTTACCGCCGTGTGGCTCAACCGGAAGCGGCTCGACGCCGCAAAACCGCTGCGCAACTACCTGCTGCGCGCCGTGCACAACAACTCCCTGCGCCTGCTCAAGTACGACGAGGCCCGCCGCCGCCGCGAAATCAGCGCCGCCGCCGAACTGCACGGCGGATGGGACCAGGAGAAAGAGGTTCCCCCCCCCGAATTGGCCCCTGCTATTTCACGGCTTCCTGAACAGAGCCGCAAAGTGCTGCTGATGAGCTATTGGGAAAACAAGAAGAACGCAGCGATAGCCACCGAACTCTCCATCTCCGTGCGAACGGTGGAGACTATTTTGTACAAAGTAGTGAAGAAATTGCGCGGAGAAATCAAAAAAAAGTAAAAAAACAGTACGTAGTTTTCGGGTTCACCGTATTTATGGGGTAAAGAATAGTTATCCTGTATTATGGAAAGATCCAATTTTCCGCATCGGAATCTCGATGAGGACGATGAAGAGTTGCTGAACGGCATCTGGGCCGGGCTGGAGACGCCGGACGATCGTCCCGGTGCGGACAGCAGGGACTTCGACGACGTGAAAAGACGCATTCGCCGCCGTGTGCGGCGACGCTGGATGTCGCGCGCGACCCTGGCCGGAAGTGCGGCTGCGATCGTTGCCGCCGTGGTTCTGGTGGTTCGTCAGCCCGGGGTGCTGCCCGAGCCGGACGCCTTCGCGCAGTTGCAGCAGATGGGTGTGACGGTGGAGCGGCCCCAGGTGGTGATGACGGCCGACGACGGAATGCGGCTGGTGCTGGAGAATGCGGCCCGTCTCGAACGGCGTTCCGAGGGTGAAGTGGCTCTGCGCACCGAGACCGGAGAGCAGCGTCCCCTGGCCACCGAGCGCAAACTGAAAGTCGAAGTGCCCAACGGACGTCAGTTCCGCCTGGTGCTGGACGACGGCTCGGAGGTGTGGCTCAACGCCGGATCGAAGCTCGAATATCCGGCGACCTTCGAAAATGCCTCCGAACGCTGCGTGCGGATCGAGGGCGAAGCCTTTTTCGAGATCAAGCGGGACACGTGCCGGCCGTTCTGCGTGGAGCTGGGCGACGGCGAGTGCATCCGCGTGCTGGGGACGAGTTTCAATGTCAACGCCTATGCCGGGAACGGCCGGCACGTGACGACGCTCGTAACGGGCAGGATCGGTTACGCCGCGTCGGCCGGTGCGGAAGAGGTGGTGCTGGAGCCTAACCAGCAGGTGAGCCGCGACCTGGCGGCAGGGACCGTCGCGGTCAGCGCCGTGGACGCGTCGGTGTACGGCGCGTGGAAAGAGGGCTGGCTGTGGTTCGAGAACGAAAGCCTGCCCGCCCTGGCCGAGCGTCTGGGGCGCATATACGGCATCCGGGTGGAGGTGGCCGCCCGGCTCGGGGAGTATACCTTCTCCGGGAAAATCCGCCAGGACAGGGGCGTCGAGTACATCCTCAACCTGCTGTCGGAAACGTCGGACGTAATCTGTAAGGTGGAGAACGGCGTGATGCGGCTCAGCTGACGGGGCCGCTTCGCTTAACGGAAACTTAAATAATGAAAGAATCGTTGTCTATGAAATTTTGCCAATCAATTCCGCAGAGCCGGTGGCGGGGGAGAACCCTGATGCTGCTGGCGCTGCTGCTGTGCATCGCGCTGCCGAAAACTTCGTCGGCCCAGCGGGTGTCGGTCGTGCTGGAAAACGTGTCGCTGGCCGAGGCGCTGAAGAAGGTGAGCGCGGCCTCCGGGTACGAATTCTTCTATAACTCCAACGTGGTGCTGAAAAGCGACAAGCGGATCACGGCCTCGTTCGACGGTACGGAGCTGAAAACCGTGCTGGATCACGTCTTTTCGGGAACGGAGTTCTCCTACCGGATCAAGGACCGCACGATCGTGGTCGTGCCGCGCCCCGCGCAGCCGGCTCCCGAGGAGCCGGCGTTCGTGGAGATCGCAGGACGGATCACCGACGGGTCGAACAAGGCCCCGATGGCGGGCGTGACGGTCGTCGTCGAGGGATCGACCATCGGAACTTCCTCGGACGCCGACGGACGCTACGTGCTGAAAATTCCCGCCGGCATTTACAACATCATGTTCTCGTTCATCGGCTATGAAATCCATGTGAAGCGTTACAACGGGCAGAACCTCGCGGATTTTCGGAAAATTTCGCTGACGCCGACCTCCGTGGAAGTGGCCGACGTGGTGGTGACGGGCGTCTACCAGCGCAAGAAGGAGAGTTTCACGGGCTCGGCGACCACGTTCAAGTCCAAGGAACTCAAGGCTGTGGGTACGCAGAGCGTCTTGCAGAGCCTCCGCACGCTGGACCCCTCGTTCAAGATCTCCGAGAGCGTCCAGTTCGGTTCCGACCCCAACCGCATGCCCGATTTCGAAATCCGCGGCAAGAGCAGCGTGATCGGCCTGAAGGAGGAGTACGGCACCGATCCCAACCAGCCGCTGTTCATCCTCGACGGATTCGAAACGACGCTGGAGACGGTGATGAACCTGAATATGAACCGCGTGGCGTCGGTGACCCTGCTCAAGGATGCGGCTTCGACGGCCATCTACGGCTCGAAGGCCTCGAACGGCGTGGTCGTGATCGAGACCAAGGCGCCCGAGCAGGGCCGTCTGCAACTCTCCTACAAGGGCGATTTCAGCGTCACGATGGCCGACCTGACAGACTATAATCTGATGAATTCGAGCGAGAAACTCCAGTTCGAGACCCTCGCCGGAGTGTATCAGGACACCAATCAGAGCATGGCCAACCAGCTGCGGCTGGACGACCTGCGCAACGAGCGGCTGAAAGGCATCGCCCGGGGCATCGACACCTACTGGCTGAACGAACCGCTGCGCACGGGATTCACCCACAGGCACAACATCTACGCCGAGGGCGGCGAGGAGAAGATCCGCTACGGCATCGGCCTGAGCTACGGCGAGGTGCAGGGCGTGATGAAGGGTTCCGACCGTCAGACCATCGGCGGCAACATCGACCTGATCTACCGGACCGGGAAATTCCAGTTCAGCAACAAACTCACGCTCGATTATCAGAAAACCAACGATCCCGCGGTCCCCTTCTCGGAGTATGCGCAGGCCAACCCCTATTTCAAGAAGTACAACGACGAGGGGCGGATCGACCGCTACCTCTATTATTACCAGGACCCCGAGCTGCTCGAAACCGAGGCCATCAGCAACCCGCTGTGGAACGCCCACCTGAACAACTACGACAAGGGCGACCAGTTCGGATTTACGAACAACTTCATCATCGAGTGGTTCGTGGCGAAGGACCTGCGGGTGCGCGGCAAGTTCGGAATCACGCACGCCACGGGAACGACCGACACGCGCCTGTCGCCCCTGCATACGGATTTCGACGATCTGGAGGAGACCGAAAAGGGCCTTTACACCCACTCGACGACCAAGCGCACCAACTACGAGGGCGACCTTACGGCGACCTACGGCCGCGTGCTGGCCGAGAAGCACATGCTCAACGCCGTGGCGGGATTCAACTTCAACGCCACGAAAAGGACGGCCAACGGATACAAGGCCAACGGCTTCACCGACGACCAGTTCGGCGCTCCGTCGTTCGCGAACGGCTATCCCGAGGGCGGCAAGTCGACCTACTCCGAGAGTCAGACGCGTGCCGCGAGCTTCTACCTGAACGGTGGCTACTCCTACGACAACCGCTACCTGCTGGACTTCAACTACCGCAGCGACGGCGCGTCGATGTTCGGCACGAACAACCGTTTCCGCAACACGTGGTCGGTGGGCGTGGGCTGGAACATTCAGAACGAGCGGTTCCTTCGCGACAGCAAGTTTTTCCAGCTGCTCAAGCTGCGCGCCTCGGTGGGTAATCCCGGCAACCAGAATTTCGCCGCCTACCAGGCCTTCTCGACCTACGCCTTCAACGGCTGGATGACCAACATCTTCGGCACGGGCGTGATCCTGAACCAGCTGGGAAATCCCGACCTCGCCTGGCAGGAGACGGTCAACTACAACGTGGGAACCGACGTGACCGTGTGGGGCAACCGGGTCAACGTCACGTTCGACTACTACGTCAAGATCACCGATCCCCTGCTGGCGATCATCACCACGCCCGGTTCGATGGGCATCACGTCGGTGACGATGAACGCCGGGCAGCAGAAGACCAACGGTGTCGAACTGACGCTCAAGGTGTCGCCGGTCTACCGGCCGCACGACCGCATCAACTGGAACATCAGCCTGAACGGCACGCACGCCAAGGCGAAGTACGCCAAGATCGGCAATGCGTTCAGTTCGCTCAACAACGAGGGCCGGGCCTCGCTCTCGGGGATGACCCGCTACTACGACGGCGGCAGTCCCACGGCGATCTGGGGCGTGCGCTCGGCGGGAATCGACCCCGCGACGGGCAAGGAGCTGTTCATCAAGAAAGACGGCACGTACTCGTTCAGCTACGACGTGAACGACGAAGTGGTGCTGGGCGACACGGAACCCAAGCTGGAAGGCGTGATCGGCACGACGTTCTACTACAAGGGCCTGTCGGTGGGGTGTTATTTCCGCTATTCGCTGGGCGCGCAGATTTTCAACTCCGCGCTGTTCCAGAAGGTCGAGAACATCGGCACGGCCGACGTGTTCAACAACCAGGACAAGCGGGCGCTCTACGACCGCTGGTCGCCGAACAACACCGAGGCCTATTTCAAAGGCATCTCGCTGACGCAGAAAACCGACAAGTCCTCGCGTTTCGTGATGGACGAGAACTACATCTCGGGCGAATCGTTCAGCATCGGGTATGAATTCACGCAGTCGTTCGTCCGCAAGCTGGGACTTTCGGCCCTGAGCGTGCAGGCCAACATGAACGATGCGTTCCGCATCTCCTCGGTCAAGAACGAGCGCGGCATCGACTACCCGTTCGCACGGACGATCTCGTTCTCCGTGGCGGCGACCTTCTGATCGTGACAATCTCAATACAAAGCGCATTATGAAAAACAAAATACTTACATTGATCCTGCTCGCCTCGGCGTTGTGCCCGGGGTGCAGCGGCTGGTTGGACGTGAAGCCCTACGACCAGATCTCGGAAGAAGAGCTGCTCGAATCGGAAGAGGGTTTCCAGAAACTGCTGAACGGCATCTATATCGAACTCAACAGCGACGAACTGTACGGCAGCACGCTCTCCGTCGAGATGATCGAGATTCTCGGCGGCGCCTACGAGATCGGCGACAACTCCTCGGTGTGGGGCGACTATCTGGACCTCAAGGACTACGACTACAACACCGATTACTGGCGCGGCCGCCTGAACGGGACCTGGAACAAGGCGTACGCACTGATTCTGAACTGCAACAAACTGCTGAAAAACATCCAGGGCAGGCAGGCGCTCTTCACGGGACACAATTACGACATCATCCGGGGCGAGGCGCTGGCCTTGCGCGCGATGCTGCATTTCGACATGTTGCGGCTTTTCGGACCGGTCTATTCGCTCAATCCCGACGGGACGTCCATTCCCTATTACGCGGACGAGACGCTGACGCCCGAAGCCCTGCTGCCGGCCAGCCAGGTCGTCTACAAGGTTCTCCAGGACCTCATGGCGGCGCGCTCGGCCCTGCTCAACGATCCCGTGATCACCGAAGGGACGCTGATGAGCAGCGCGGGCAACGGTTCCAATTTCCTGCGTTACCGCGCCCTGCGGCTCAACTATTACGCCGTTTCGGCCCTGCTGGCGCGGGTGAACCTCTATGCCGGGCAGAAACAGGACGCCCTGACGTATGCCGTGGAGGTGATCCGCGCCTCGAACAACGGAATCTTCCCGTTCGTGGACCGCAGCCTCGTGGTGGGCAATCCCGAGGACCCCGACCGGATTTTCTCGTCGGAGGTGGTCTTCGCGCTGTCGCACGCCAAGCGCAGCCAGCTGTTTCTGAATTATTTCAACCCTGCGCGGACGACTTTCACCTTCAGGATGGAGAGCGACCTGATCTCGAAGGCGATTTTCGGAGGAGGGGCCGAGACGGGCGGTTATCAGGACGACTACCGCAACCGCGTGAACTGGAGCACGTCCGGCGAGAACCGCTATTTCTACAAATATACCGACATGGCGCAGACCGGAAAGATTCAGAACACGATGATCCCGATGCTGCGGCTGGGCGAAATGTACCTGATCGCCGCCGAGAGCCAGTCGGACGTGCTGGCCAACGGAACCTCCTATGTGAACACCCTGCGCCGCAACCGCGGCATCAGCACCTCGCTCGAGGCCCTGACGCCCGAACTGCTCAAGTACGAGTACATCCGCGAACTGTACGGCGAAGGTCAGCTGTTCTACCTCTACAAACGCCTCTTCTCGAAGGTGATCTGGTCCTATACCGACTCCCGGAACCCCGAACCGAGCACGAACCTTTTCGTCGTGCCGCTGCCCGATTCGGAGACCGAAAACCGCGAATAACCCCCTGACGACATGAAAAAGAAGCATATCATCCATTCGGCAGCCCTCTTGCTGGGGCTTTGCCTGGCGGGCTGCAAAGAGAGCCTGCCGGATAATTTCGGCGCGATCGAAGGCATTTACTTCTACAACCAGCTGACGGACAGGACCGTCGTCGACAGCGCCGCATACACGTTCATCTACGAGGACGCCGACGTGCTGGAAGTGCCCGTCCGGCTGCAACTGGTGGGACGCGCCGCGGCGCAGCCCCGGGCGGTCGATGTCCGGGTCACTTCGCAGGACGCCGAGGAGGGAACGGACTACACGCTCGGCGGCGAAGCCGTGCTTCCAGCAGGCAGCGTCTCGTTCGACTACGTGGTCACCCTCAAACGCACCGACATTCTGAAGGAGAAGACCAAAAACCTGCTGCTCGAACTGCGGGCGAACGAGAACTTCATCATTCCGTTCACCAGCCAGGTTCAGTCGGGCGGCGACACGGTGTCGGCGGTGACCTTCAAAATCAACTTCTCGGACCAGTTCACGGCGCCGCCCGCAGGTTGGCGCAGTCTGTTTGTGGGGCCTTTCTCGCAGCAGAAATTCGAACTTATCTGCGACGTGATGGAGATTCCGAGGGCCGATTTCAACGAGGTCGGGAAGATCACCAATGCCAAATGGCTCTACATCGAGAGCCGGATGATCAATTATGTCAGGGATCAGGAGAAGTTGAAAGCCGGGGGAGAGCCTTATGACGAACGGGCTTTCGACGAGAACGGCAACCCCCTGCAATTCTAATATGGAAGGAGTATGACGATGAAACGATTTTTCTGCATATCGGCCCTGTTTCTGTGCGCGGCGTGCGCCAACGATCTGGGCAACTACGACTACCGCGACCTCACGGAACCCGACATCACGGGCATCGAGGCGAATATCTCGGTACTGACCCATGCCCGGCTGCAACTGACGCCCGACCTGGGCGGCAACGATTTCCCGGACGACCGCTATTCGTTCGAGTGGCGGACGCTCGCCCGGAGCGCCGATGAGACGGTGACGGTGATCGGCACGTCGCGCAATCTGGATTACGAGGTGGCGCTTCCGGCGGGCGCCTATACGCTCTTCTTCAAGGTGACGGAGGATGCCAGCGGCGTCTACTGGCAGACGAGCAGCGAATTGCAGGTGAGCGAGGCCACCTCCGAGGGGTGGATGGTGTTGTGCGCCGACGGCGACGACGACCGGGCGCGCCTCGATATGGTCTCCGCGGTGACGGGCGAGACCTACACCGACCTGCTCAAGGATAACGGCATGCCCGAAATGAAGGGGCCGCGGCGCATCCAGTGGTCGCGGTTCGCCGACGCCGATTCGCCCTACTACCTGCTGACCGACGACGGCGCCACGCGTCTGGGCCGCAACGGCTTCGAGTGGAAGGAAGAGTACCGGCTGATCTACGAGATGGGCAATTCGGACGATCCGCGCCCGTGGGTGATCAACGACGCCTCGGGGTCCAAGATGATGGTGAGCGATTCGAAAACCTATTATGCCGAATGTCTGGTGTCGGTCGGTCTGTTCGGGCCGATCGGCGACACGCCGCTGAACGCAGCGCCGGTGATCGGGTCCAACATCGTGACGCAGAACATTGTGGTTCCCGTCGTGATGATGTACGACCTCGACGCGAAGCGGTTCGTCGGTTATGCGCCCAACCTGCGGTCTCCCGACGTGGGCGGATACGCCCCTTTGCAGGAGATGAACGACCTGGTGAAACTGCTCGGAGAGATGGACAACGGCGGAAGGGTCACCGGAGACGCCTTCGCCGAATTCCCCCAAGGGCTGGATTTCGTCTGGATGGAGAATACGAAATACGACCCGAACAGCACGAATATGGGTGTCGTCTACACCGTATTGAAGGACGGGGACCGGTATTGCCTCTACGGGACGCAGCTGGGCGAATTATGGAGCGTCGTCACCGTCGGCGATTGCACGCAGGCCTTGAGCAGGGCCTATTACGGCGACCTCTCGGGGTGTACGAACATCGCGCGGGCGGAGCATTTCGCATTCAGCTCGTTGAAAAACTACATGTATTATGCCGTGGGCGGGACGGTTTACCGCGTGGATCTCTCGGAAAAGCCCCTGACGGCGACGACGCAGTTCACGCTCGTCGGGGAGACCGTCACCTGCCTGAAATTCAATATCTACCGGCAGAGCGCCAACCTCACCCGCACGTACGACCTGGTGGTGGGCAGCGTGAAGGACGACACGGGCACGCTGCGGATTTACGAGGGCTTCAATTCCGACGGAAATTTCCGGGGCGTGGCGCCCGAGGTCCACACCGGGCTGGGGCGGATCGTCGACGTGGCTTACCGTGAAATGCTGAAATAACCGAAACAACGATAAACCGAACTGATTATGAAAAACTGGATTTATGCCGCTCTGGCGGCGCTTTTCGCGACGGGGTGCGCTCCGCACGGAGGCTACACCCTTACCGGGGAGGTTCCCGAAGCCTGGGAGGGCAAGCCCGTGGTGTTGTTCACGACCGACGCCGGGCAGGCCGAGGCCATCGACAGCACGACGGTGGCGAACGGGAAATTCCGTTTGCAGGGCGTGCTGGATGCGCCCCGCAACTGCCGTGTGGCCGTTTATCTCGATCCCGAAAACCGGTCGGACAGGAACCTGACGGTGACCTTTCCGGTATTTCTGGACAGCACGGCCGTGAATGCCGTGTGCGACGCTTCGAAAAGCGATCCCGTCTTCACGCTCGCGGGCGGCGCCACCCAGACCGAGTGGCAGGCTTACCGCGCGGCCCTCGAACCGCTGGCGGAGGAGCGCAACCGTGCATTCCGCGACTATGTGGAGGCTTTCTACAACGGCGGGGACGAGGCCAAAGGGATCGAACTGGCCCGACGGGTCGATGAAAAGGCCGGCCTCATCCGGGATTTCAAGATCGCTTATGTGCGGGAGCATCCCGCTTCGGCGGTCAGCCTCGCCATCGTGCAGGAACTTTGCGACCGCCAGTCGCGGCTGGATCGGGCGCAGATGGAGTCGCTGATGGATGCGCTCGCCCCGCAGGCGAGGGAGTCGGCAGCCGGGCGTTACGCCGCGGCGTGCATCCGCGACAAGCGGATCGTGGAGGGACAGCCGCTGCCCGACCTCGAACTGCCGGATGCGGAGGGCGTCGTGCGCCGGGTGTCGGATTTCATCCGTCCGGGACATTACACGCTGGTCGAAATCTGGGCTTCGTGGTGCATGCCTTGCCGGGGTGAGATTCCGTTCGTCCGGAGGGCTTACGACAGATACCACCGGAACGGTTTCGACGTGCTTTACGTGTCGATAGACAGCGACGCCGGAAACTGGAAACAGGCGCTCGGCGAGGAAAAGATGCCGTGGCCCCAGCTGCTCGACACGGGCCGCACGAGTTTCACGACGTATGAAACCTCGGCCGTGCCGACATCTATCCTCGTCGACGGCGAAGGCCGCATCTGCCGGCTCAACGCCCGCGGCGGATGGCTGGACGGCGTGCTGGAGGAAATTTACGGAAAATGATTAACCGAAACAGGAATATGAAGAAAATCTTATTGTTCGTGCTGGGGGCGGCTCTCTGCGCCTGCACGTCGAAAAATCCCGACGACATCGTGGTGAACGTCGAGGTGGAAAACATGACCGTCTCCAACGTGGGGCTGCTGATCGACCGTTCGACATCTTTCACCATCCCGCTCGACAAGCACGGCAAGGGCCGGCTGGTGATTACCGGACTGGGAAACATCTATCCGCGCGTGATTTACGGGCAGACTGCGAAGATGGCGTTCATCGGCCGGGGCGAGGAGGTGACGCTGCGCTTCGACGGCCGCAAGTTCAAGGATGGCTTCCGGGTCGAAGGCCGCAACGTTGAGGCCAACGAGTACCTGCAAACCATGACTCTGCCCGAGTTCAACGCCTATGACCTGCCCTGGGAGGAGTTCTTTGCCGAAATCAACCGGCTGGCGGACGATGCCGTGCATCTGATGAAGGCCCGTAAGCTGGAGCAGACGTGCCCCGATTTCGCGAAGGTCGAGGAGGCGCGCCTCCGCTATCTCTACGCGCAGACGATGGTGATGTATCCGATGGGGCACCAGCTGATGGGCGGCGATCCCGATTACCGTCCCGGCAGGGAGGTTTACGACGCCGTGGGGAAGATGGTCGTGGAGCGCGAGGACTTGGCCGACGTGGACGTCTACCGCGATTTCATCCATTTCGCGATCCCGCTGGTGCTCGAAGGGCAGGGCCGCGAATTCGGCGATCCCTACACCCGCACGGTGGCGACGATGCGTTACGTCGCCGACAATTTCACCGACGAGAAGGTGAAGCAGACCATGCTGCGGCTGCTGGCGATCGAATACATGCAGAACAACGGCGTGCGCAATACGGCCGAATTGCAGAACATAGCGAATGCCTACATCACCGACCCGCAGATGCTGCGCGAATACAAGGAGGAGTTCGAAAGCCACGACCTGACGGCGCCAGGGCGCCCTTCGCCCGATTTCACGGCGACGGACCTGGCGGGAAAGAGCTATACGCTCGCCGATTTCAGGGGCAAATACCTCTATATCGACATGTGGGCGACATGGTGTGCCCCCTGCAAGGCCGAACTGCCGCATTTCCGCGAACTGGTGAAGAAGTTCGAGGGCCGGAACATCGCTTTCCTGGGGCTTTCGGTCGATAAGGACAAGGCCGCCTGGGAGAAGATGGCCGCGTCGGGCCAGCTGGCGGGCGTGCAGTTGCTGCTGGGTTCCGGCAGCCGGTTTCAGAGCGACTACAACATCGAAGGCATTCCGCACTTCATCCTGCTCGACAAGGAGGGGAAGATCGTGAACGCCGACATGCTCCGGCCCTCGTCCGAGGATACCGAACGGATACTGAACGAACTGGAAGGAATATAGATACCTGATTTTTAACTTTTTAAAACCAAAGCATTATGAGAAAATTATGGCTTATGTTGCTGATCGGATGCACGGCGGGTGCATTCACAGCCTGCTCGGACGGTGATGACGACCAGAAGCCGTCTTGTCCGATTACGGAATATACGGTTCCCTCCACGGCCGAGATCGGCGGTTTCTACACGGTGACGGGCAAGGGATTCGAGGCTTCGGCGCAGCTTTTCCTGCGCAACGCTTCGGGCACGGAGACCGCGGCGGCCGACCAGACCGTGACGGCCGCGGGGATCGAATGTACGGTTCCGTCGACCCTCACGGCCGGCGTGTACACCGTCGTCGTGAAGCAGAACGGCAGCTGGGACCTGGGTCCGGTGCGCCTGGAGGCTGCGCAGAACCCGGTGTCGAGCGTCGTGCTGCCCGCTGCGATCAAGCTGAACAAGACGCTGGAGATCGCCGGTAACGGTTTCACCTCGGCTTCGCGCATCTTCCTGGAGACCGCCGATGCCGCCAAGACCCGTACGGAGCTGACGGCCGTGCCCTCCTCGACGGGCATCAGCTGCACGATCCCCGACGGCGTTGCGGCAGGCACGTACAACGTGATCCTCAAGCACAACAACATCGACTGGACGCTGGGCGAGAACATTCCCGCTGCGGTGTACAAGCGGCTGACGGGCATCAGCTATGCGATGTCGCAGACCTGCGATTTCTCCACCGTGGAGGGCGGCGTGGAGGCCGTGAAGGCCATACTGCTGGAGATGGTAGGAAACGATCAGGAGATGGCCGATATGTATTTCGAGATGCTGTTCAGCGAGGGAACGAACGTCGTGTCGCAGTTGTCGCTCAAATATGGCAGCGACAACCGGGTGACCGCCGTTCAGCAGGGCGAGGGCGCAGACGCTGCCGACTGGTACACGTTCTCTTTCGACGGAGACAAGGTTTCGGCCCTGAACAAGATGTACGAAGACGGCGAATCCGGTATCCGGGCATTCTCCTGGGTGCTCAACGGCGGAAAAGTAGAGAGCAGCAACGTCGACTTCATGCGAACCGTCAGCGGCGAAGTCGTTTCGAGACCCGCTGATTTCACCTGGACCTATGATGCCGTTAACGGACAGTGCACCGGCGTCGTTTATCAGAGCACCGGCTCCAATTACGTCTCGTTCGATTTTGAAAACGGGAACTATACGGCGGGCGGAATGTTCGAATACGGCGATGCCGGCAAGAAGAACAACATCTTCGGCGTCGATGTGGCGAAAGCCATTGCTGGTGTTACCACCTCGCTGGACGACGATCATGCCCTGGCTTGTTTCCTGGGCTATGACGGAAAGGCTTCGCTCAACCTGCCCACTGCGACGATGTTCGACGCCATGTCGGAAGATGATCCCGCCAAGGCGGTAACCTGCACCCAGGACGGCGAGGGTTACGTGACCGCTGCCAAGTGGGGCGGAGTAGGTATGGATATGATGGGTATCGGAGTCAAGGTCACCTCTGAAACGATATTCGAATTTACCTACGCGGAATAGGCGAAAAGCGCCGATTTCGTTTTACGAGCCGCCCGGATCGCCCGGGCGGCTCTTTTCGTCGCCGTGCGGAGTTTGCGCGTTCTGCAATTTATTTTGCCCGAAGACTTCGTTTGTTGCGTGCAAATAGTTACTTTTGCAGGTATAATCCCAAAAATCCCGTAACGAAATGGAGAATACCATACAACTTCACGACAAGAAGTTCAGAATCATGATCCCCGCCGAGCAGATCGACAAGGCCGTGGATGCCGTGGCGCAGCGAATCAATGCCGACTATGCCGGCAAGGAGACCCCGCTGTTCCTGGGCATTCTCAACGGTTCGTTCATGTTCATGTCGGACCTGATCAAGAAAATCGAATTCCAGAACGAACTTTCGTTCGTCAAGCTGGCGTCGTACGACGGGACCTGCTCCACGGGCTGCGTGAAAAGTCTGATCGGCCTGAACAATCCGATCGAGGGCCGTCACGTGATCATCGTCGAGGACATCGTGGACACGGGCGAGTCGATCGAGCACATGATCAAGGAGCTGGAGGCCCGCAACCCGGCGTCGGTCGAGGTCTGTACGCTCTTTTTCAAACCCGGGTCGTACCGCAAGACGCTGCCGATCAAGTACCGCGCCATGGAGATCGGCAACGAGTTCATCGTGGGTTACGGGCTGGACTACGACCAGCTGGGCCGCAGTCTCAAGGATATTTACGTAGTGACGGAGTGATGGCTGCCGCGACCGATCCCGCATGGCTCGACGGCGGGCGAATGCTGCCGTTGGTCGAGGATTTCTACACCATTCAGGGCGAGGGATTCCACGCCGGGAACCCCGCCTATTTCATCCGTCTCGGCGGGTGCGACGTGGGCTGCCGCTGGTGCGACGCCAAGTATACGTGGAACCCGAAACTCTATCCGCCGACCGATGTGCAGACCGTGATCGACCGTGCGACGTCGTGTCCGGCGCAGGCCATCGTCATCACGGGAGGCGAGCCGCTGCTCTATCCGCTGGGCGTGCTCACGGAGACGCTGCGCGAGAGGGGGTTGCAGATTTTTCTGGAAACATCGGGCTCGCACCCTTTCAGCGGTGTTTTCGACTGGGTGTGTCTCTCGCCGAAGCGCCGGCAGCCGCCCCTGGACGAGGCGTTCGAACGGGCCGACGAACTGAAAGTGATCGTCGAGTCGGAGGAGGATTTCGAATGGGCCGAGCGGAATGCCGCCCGCGTAGGCGGAAAGTGCCTGCTGTTCCTCCAGCCCGAGTGGAGCGTTGCCGAAAGGGTCATGCCCGCAATAGTCGAGTACGCCAAGGCGCATCCGCAATGGAATATCTCCATTCAGACGCACAAATACATGCATATACCGTAAAGAGAAGTAATCGGATGATTTCACGCTTGGTCCGCTGTCGATCGCTGTCGTTGCCGCCTGCGGCGTCAGATGCAAGTCTGACCCCATTCCGGCCTTCCCTCGGAGAGGGAGATGGCGTAGGCTTCGGGCGGTTGGCAATACGATAATTCCTTAAATGAAAATTCAGTTCGGCCGCAGGTTCTGGATCGTCGCAACGGCGGTCATCGTCGTCTTCACGGTGTTCGTCGTGGGGCGCAACGCCCTGCATGCCGTGAAGATCAAGCGGCAGATCAACGCCCTGACACGCGAGCAGAGCTATTATTCGGAGAAGATCGCACAGGACAGCACCCTGCTCGAACGGCTGAAATACGACGATTACCTCGAAGAGTACGCCCGGGAGAATTACCACATGCAGGGGCGCAACGAACACGTGTACATTATCAGGGAATAGGGCTTTCCGATTTCATAGGGCCTCTTTGCGCGTGCTTTCGTGCAGCGCGAACGGGACGTACTTCAATAACCGCCCGGCAAACGGGGGTGGCTGCAAGCCACCCCCGTTTGCATTAATAGTGCTCGAAGCCGTGCCAGTCCAGCGGTTCGGGTTTTCCGTTGCGGAGCCACACGAGGCCCGGTCCGGAAGTGATGCGGCCGATGGGATGGAGCGGCGTGCCGAAGCGGATGCGGAAATCAGCGGCGAGGCGTTCGGCGGCCTCCGGCGCGGCGGTGAGCAGGAGTTTGTAGTCCTCGCCTGAGCAGGCGGCCATGCGGACGTCGGCGCCCGGGGCTGCGGGAATCTGCTCGACGGCGACTTCGGCGCCGACGCCCGAGCGGTCGAGGATATGCTTCAGGTCGGAGGCCAGACCGTCCGAAAGGTCCATCATGGCGCGCACCTCGGGACGGCTGCCGAGCCAGATGCCTTCGGCTACCTGCGGCTGCGGGTTGCGGTGCACGGCGGCCGCGGGGGTGTCGCAGCGTCCCGCGAGGATGTCCTGCAAGCCTGCTCCCGAGGTTCCGAGTTCCCCGGCGGTGAAGATCACGTCCCCGGGGCGTGCGTCGCTGCGTCGCTTGAGGTGCGCGTCGGCCGCGCGGCCGATGGCCGTGACGTTGATCGTCAGGCCCGACAGCGAGCGGGTCGTGTCGCCCCCGGCGAGCGTCACGCCGAACTCCTCGGACAGTTCCCGGTAGCCGAGCATGAACTCTGCGGCCCACGCATCGGCGGCATCGGCCGGAAGGGCGATCGAGAGCAGCGTCGCCACGGGGCGGGCGCCCATTGCAGCCACGTCGCTCAAGTTTACGGCGAGGGATTTGCGTCCCAACTCGCGGGGCGAGGTCGCCGTGCGGAGAAAATGGACCCCTTCGGTCAGCAGGTCCGCGGTGAAGACCAGCGATTCGCCGCCGCCGACAGACAACACGGAGCAGTCGTCGCCGATGCCCTCGAATCCGTTGTCGGGAAGCGGGGCGAAAAGGGTTTTTATGCTGTCGATGAATCCGAATTCGGTCATGGAAGAGTTGTGTTATGGCGCAAAGTTACCGATTTTTTCGGTGAATTTGATTATCTTTGTCCGGGAATCGCCCGCTTGGGGCGTTAGGTTAATGAATGAAACTATGAAGATATTGATTCTCAACGGACCGAACCTCAATCTTCAGGGGCGGCGCGACACCGGGGTTTACGGATCGCAGACTTTCGAGTCGTATTTCGAAGCGCTGAAAGCGAACTATCCCTCGGTGGAGTTCGGCTACTTCCAGTCGAACATCGAAGGCGAACTGATCGACGCCGTGCAGCAGGCCGACGGCGTTTACGACGGCGTGGTGCTCAATGCCGGCGGGTATACGCATACTTCGGTGGCGCTGCGCGACGCCGTGTCGGCCGTGTCGGTTCCCGTCGTCGAGGTGCACATCTCCTCGATCCTCGCCCGCGAGGAGTTCCGCCACACCTCGCTGCTGGCTCCCGTGGCCGCGGGGTCGATCATGGGGTTCGGCCTGAACTCCTATCGGCTGGGCGTGTACGCGCTGCTGACAGGCGCGGAAAAATAGTTGCGTCGGGGCGGAAGCCCGGCAACGCTGCCTTCAAGTCCTCTCCGGGGAGGGATTCGGGGTGGACAGACTTGTGAACGACGCCAACGGCGGCGGCAACACCGCCCGAGAGCGTATCGAAGGATAATATAAACGTAAAAACATAGCTCTATGTATCGCATGAAAAAAACCAAGATTGTCGCTACGATGTCGGATTTCCGCTGCACCGAAGAGTTCGTAAAACAGCTTTTCGACGCAGGTATGGACGTGGTGCGCGTCAATTCGGCGCACGTCTCCGAGGACGGGGCCACGCATATCGTCGAGACGGTGCACCGGGTGAACCCGGCCATTCCGATTATGATAGATACCAAAGGACCCGAAATCCGCGTCACGACGATCGCCGACGAATACGGCAACAGCATCAATTTCCGCCCGGGGGACCGGGTGGCCGTGCGCGGTTCGGACGGCTCGGACTTCACGACCCGCAAGGTGGTCTACATGAACGTGCCGTCGATCGTGAGCGACATTCCCGTCGGGGCGCGGATGCTGATCGCCGACGGCGAGCTGGAAATCCGCGTCGTGGGCAAGAACGATACGGAGCTGGACTGCGAGTTCGTCGTGGGAGGCGCCATGCGTTCGCGCAAGAGCGTCAACGTGCCGGGCGTGTCGATCGACCTGCCGTCGGTGACCGAAAAGGACCGCCGCTTCATCGAATGGGCCGTGAAGAACGACGTCGATTTCATCGCGCATTCGTTCGTGCGCTCGGCGCGCGACATCCGGGCCGTGCAGGATATTCTCGACGCCCACGGCAGCAACATCAAGATCATCTCGAAGATCGAGAACCAGGAGGGACTGGACAACATCGACGAGATCATCGAGGCTTCGTACGGCATCATGGTCGCCCGCGGCGACCTGGGCGTGGAGCTTCCCGCCGAGGTGATCCCCAACACGCAGCGGCGTATCGTCGAGAAGTGTATCTGCGCCAAGCGTCCCGTGATCATCGCCACGCAGATGCTCTATTCGATGGTCAAGTCCCCGCGTCCGACGCGCGCCGAGGTGAGCGACGTGGCCAGCGCCATTTACGAGCGTGTGGACGCCGTGATGTTGAGCGACGAGACCGCCATGGGCGATTTCCCCGTGCAGTCGGTGGAGACGATGGCCCGCATCGCCCGCGAGATCGAGCGCGACGAGACGCATTTCAAGCCGATGATCGACATGGACATGGTTTCGGTGAACCACGAGATCACCGCGCAGCTGGCCCGTTCGGCCGTGCGCGCCTCGACCAACCTGCCGATCAAATACGTGGTGCTCGACACCAAGACGGGCCGCACGGGCCGTTATCTGGCGGCGTTCCGCGGCCGCAAGACCGTGATGGCCGTCTGCTACCAGCTGCATGCGCAGCGGATTCTGGCCCTGTCGTACGGCGTCGTGCCGATTCTCCGGAATCAGGAACTCTCCGACAGATACCATTTCCTGGTCGATGCGCTGGAGTTCCTCGACCAGTACCGCAAACTCGACGACGGGGACCTGATGGCCATCGTGGGCGGCAGTTTCGGTCCCGACGGCGGTGCGTCGTACGTCGAGATCGCCAACGTGCAGAATATCCGCAAGCGTAACGAGGAGATCGTCGCGCAGCACAACTGTTAGGCTGTTGGGCGGCGAACTCAAAGAGAAAGTCGCGCAGGGCGTGGCGTGGAGCATGGCCGAGAAGATCGGCTCGATGCTCCTCGCGATGGCCGTGCGGCTGGTCATCCTGCGCCTGCTGACGCGCGACATACTGGGCTTCATGTCCATTCCGTCGGCCGTCGTGACGGTGCTGCTGGTGATCGTCGACAGCGGGTTCTCGCAGAGTCTGGTCCGCCACAAAGGGCCTTCGCAGAGCGATTACAAGTCGGTTTTCCTCTTCAACATCGCCGTTTCGGCGGTGCTCTACGGGGTGCTGGTGGCCCTGGCGCCCCTTGCGGCGCGCTGGTACGGCATGCCCGAAATCGCGCGGATCGCCCCGGTTTTCTTCCTGCTGCTGCCGCTCAACGCCCTGTGCGCCGTTCAGAATACGATTTTCATCCGGCAGTTCCGTTTCGCGCTGCTCTCGAAGGTGACCTTCCTTTCGTCGCTGGCGGGCGGGCTTACGGCCATTGCGCTGGCGATGGCCGGGTGGGGCATCTGGAGCCTCGTGGCGGAGCGTGTGATCGCGGTCGGGATGCGGACCGCGCTGCTGTGGTGGTTGAGCGACTGGCGCCCCTGCGGCAAGTGCGGGCTGAAGCCCCTGCGCGAGATGGCGCCGTTCGGGTGCAGTCTGATGGTGACGGACCTGATTTCGAATTTCTATAACAAGATACCCCAGTTTTTTCTCGGAAAACTCTATTCGCCCGCGGTGCTCGGATCGTTCGACCAGGCGGTGAAACTCAAGGATATGCCCGCCGCTACGGGCATTCAGGCCGTGCAAAACGTCACGTTCCCGGCCTTGGCGAAGATCCGCGACGATGCCCCGAAGTTCGCCGAAGGATACCGGCAGGTGGTGATGGTCGTCTCTTACGTGATGTTTCCGATCATGCTGGGCATGTCGGCCGTGGCCCGCGACATGTTCGCCGTGCTGCTGGGCGAGGAGTGGATGCCGACGGTTCCCTATTTCGAGGCGGTATGTCTGGCAGGACTGTTCTCGCCGATCGCTTTGACGGCTTACAATGTGTTGAAAGCAAGGTGTAAGGGTCCGTTGATCGTGCGTCTCGAAGTGGTGAAGAAGATCATTATGACGGCGATTTTCGCCGTGACGATTCCGCACAGCGTGATGGCCGTGGTCTGGGGGCTGGTGGCCATCGCATTCTGCGAAATGGCGGTCAATTTCCTGGCGACGACGCGCTTCACCTCCCTGACGTTCCGGCGTTTCGTCCGTACGCTGCTGCCCGTGGCGCTGGTGTCGGGGACGATGTACCTCCTCGTGCGGCTCACGGCCGCGGCGATTCCCGGCAACGACCTCGTGCGGCTGCTGGCCGAACTGGCGACGGGCGTGGTCAGCTACCTCGCGCTGTCGGCGCTGTTCCGGCTGGAAGCCTTCCGGGAGGTGACGACCATCGTGCGCAGGCAGCTGAAAAAATAAGGTTTGAAACCCAAGGGCCTCTGATATGTTCCGACAACCCGATTCACTCTATGCCGGAGTGTTGCTTTGTTCGGCGATCATTCTCGCGGTGGTCGGCGGATCTCTTTTTTTGCTGCGTATGCCGGGCGATGAACGCCTGCGCAATTACCGCCTTTCGCGCCGTTTTGTCGGCTGGGCCTACTTTTCGCTCGCTTTCACCGATGTGCTGTGGCTGCTCTTCTTGCGGGAGGAGTATGAACTGGATTTCACGCGGATTCTGGTGCTGGCCGTCGCTGCGGTGCAGGCCACGATGTTCTCCGGGGCGCTGGTGACGTTGGTCAACTCCCGTTTTCCGCTTGCGCGGGGAGTTCGCCGTCATCTGCTTGCCGTGGCTGCCGGAACGGCGTCGCTGTTCGGCTGCATGTTGTTCTTTCCGCAGGCCTTTCCGGTGCTTTTCCGGCTGACGGCAGCCGCTTATTGTGTGCAGATAGCCCTCTTTGCGCGGACTTTCGTACGCGAATACCGGGTCTGTCGCCGCAAGCTGGACAACTTTTTTTCGGACGGAGAGATGCGCCGTCTGCGATGGGTGGCCGTGTCGTTTCTGATGACGGCCCTGATCGGACTGACGGCCGCGGCATGGCTGGTGTCGGGGTTAGGGATGCCTTACCTGTTTGCTTTTACGGGGGTCTACATGGTGTTCTACACCTTCTTCGGAATGAAGTATATCAACTATCCCGCGGAGTTCGGGCGGATCGCTCCCGTGATCGCCGACGATGTGCCGGAGCCTTTGGCCGCCGGGGAGAATATCCGTACGGCGCTCGACGAATGGATCGCCGCGAAAGGGTATGTCCGCCCGGGTCTTTCGCTGGAGTCGCTGGCCCGCGAGGTCGGGTGCAACCGCAGTTACCTGTCGCGGTATGTCAACTCCGAGTTGGGGCTTAACTTCAAATCGTGGATACGCGCCCTGCGCATTGCCGAATCGCAGCGGCTGTTGCTGGAGCATCCCGGGGCTTCGGCCCTCGAGGTGGGCGAGATGGTCGGCATCCACGGGCGCAGTACTTTTTTCGCGCAGTTCTCCGAAGTGACGGGCATGTCGCCCGGCGAATACCGCCGCCGCTATGCCGGCGGAGACCCGATCGCCCCTTCGCAAGAATGAAAACAACGCCGAGTCCAGAAACCCGGCGTTGTTTTTTAAGTTCCCGGACTCCTCCGCAGCCGTTTTGCGCTACTTTTATCATCGGATTAAAACGAATGCAATATGATGATGAAAGGATTTTTTACGGCCGCATTGGCCGCATTGGCCGTGTCGGCCGCAGTGCTGGCGCTGGCGGGGTGCTCGGACGGCGGCGGGAACAAGGCGTCACCGGTATCCGGCACGGTCGATATGACCCGGATGACCGCCGATGAGGTAAAGACCGCGATCGGAGCCGCACTCGACGCGGGCATCACCGAATTCAAACTGACGGGCGAGTTTGCCAAGATCGGGATTCCCGCTCGGGTCTCCTTTTCCAGCACCCCTCCGGTCGGCAACCCTTTCTACGACTCCGGCGTGGAAAAGATCGACCTGACCGGCGTGACCGACTGGCCGGAAGTGAATGTGAACGGACGGGTGGACGACGATTTCAACTTTCCCCCGGACGATGTCCGCGGTCTGCCGGCAAGGGCGTTCGACGGACAAAAATATGATAACGGAGCGTTCCATTATGCCTATCCCGCCCTGCGCGAAGTGAGACTGCCCGCCGGAGTGAAAGCGCTCGGCTGTTTGGCATTTTTCGCCTGCCAGGCGTTGAGCTTCGTCTCCTGCGACGGCGTGGAGGAGGTCGGAGTGCAGGCCTTGTCGGGCTGCCCTTCGCTGGAGAGCGTGCAACTGCCCGAGGCGGTTCGGATTTATAACGCAGCTTTCATGGCTTCCGGCCTGACCTCCCTTTCGCTGCCCGAAACGACCCGACTCGGATACAGCGCATTTCAGCATTGCGATGCTCTGACCGAGCTGCGGCTGACAGCAGCAGGGAATATTACCCTGGAAATGGACAGTGGAGCAACTCCTTTCAGCCCGAACTTCGCCAAAGTATGCGATCTTACGCTGAATGCCGACAAGCATTACAGCACCGGCACGGCGGCACCGAAAGCTGCGTCCGCCGACCAATGGGCCACGAACTACTACGGAGATCCGCTTACCTGGAAGAGCATCGCTTTCGAGTGACGCAGGGGTGTTTCGTTATTTTTACCGCTCCCGTTGCTCCCGCATCTGAACGAACGGGCCGCACCCCGGAAGGATGCGGCCCGTTCGTTTCCCGGAAGAATGCGGGTTATTTGTAGACTTTGGGGGTGATGACGCCCCGGAGCACCACCAGCGCATTGGTGACCAGCGCTTCGAGTTCGTTCTCGCCCGGATAGACCGCGATCGGAGCGATGAACGAGCAGCGTTCGCGGATGTACTCCACGACAGGCTCGTTGTAGGCGATGCCGCCCGTGAGGACGATGGCCTGAACGCTGCCCGAGAGGGCCGCGGCCATGGCTCCGATCTGTTTCACGATGTTGTAGCACATGGCGTCGAGAACCTTTTTGGCCCGCTGGTCGCCCTGCGCGATGCGTTCCATGACCTGAATCACGGAGTTGGTTCCCAGGTAGGCCACCAGCCCGCCTTTGCTCGAAATGAATTTCAGCAGCTCCTCTTTCGTATATTGTCCCGAGAAGCAGACCTTGATCAGTTCGCTCGAGGGGATGCTCCCCGCGCGGTCCGGGGCGAAAGGACCGTCGCCGTCGAGCGCGTTGTTGACGTCGACGATACGTCCCTGCTTGTGTGCGGCGACCGAAATGCCGCCGCCCATGTGGGCCACGATCAGATTCGACTCTTCGTACACCCAGCCCATCCGTTCGCAGTGGAGACGCGCCGTGGCCTTCTGGTTCAGGGCGTGGAAGACCGGTTTGCGCGGGCACATCGGCATGCCCGAGATGCGTGCCGCGTCGTCCATCTCGTCGACCACCGGCGGGTCGGCGATGTAGGCCTTGACACCCGCCATGTGGGCGATCTGTGCGGCCAGCAGTCCTCCGAGGTTGCAGGCGTGTTTCATCTGCGCGTTCCGCAGATCGTAGCGCATGCGCGAATTGACTTCGTAGACTCCTGCGGGAATGGGGCGTATCAGTCCGCCGCGGCCGATCACCGCCGAGAGGTTTCTGATGTCGAACGCCTCTTCGCGGAGCGCCGAAAGGATCAGTCCGCGGCGCCAGTCCAGCTGGTCGTTCACTCCGGCGAAGCGGGAGATTTCCTCGGTGGAGTGACGGAGGTTCAATTCCAACAAAGGCCGCTCCTCGTCGTAGAGGGCGACCTTTGTAGACGTTGAGCCGGGATTTATTGCTAAAATTTTGTAGCCCATAAGTTCTCGGTTCGTTTTTAACGTGAGTCCGACGGATTCGCAATGACTGATTGTCGAAGGGTGACTTTCAACCGGGAGGCGTTGCTTCTTTCGTCGGGCTGGTTTAAGATTGGGTTAGGTCCGGATGTCCGGAATTTTATTTTTTTACCGCCAGGCAGGCCAGCGCTATTGAGAAGAGCTTGGTCTTGCTCGTGTCGCCGCGCGAGGTGAGCACGCACGGAACCTTCGTACCCATGACCATCGCCGCCAGTTCGCCGCCGCAGAGGTGCGTGACCGACTTGAAGAAGACGTTGGCCGATTCGAGGTTGGGGAACAGCAGGCAGTCCGGATCGCCGGCCACCGACGAACCCTTGACCTTTTTGTGCTCGGCAACCTCCTTGTAGAGCGCCACGTCCAGCGACAGCGGACCGTCGACGACGACGTTGCCCAACTGGCCGCGGTCGGCCATCTTGGCCAGCAGCGCGCCTTCGGTCGAGGAGATCACGTTGGGGAGCAGCTGCTCCGAGGGGGCGATGCAGGCGATTTTCGGCGTCGCGATACCCAGCAGGTTGGCCGTGCGGGCCAGGTAGCCGATCTGCACCATCTTCTGCTTGAAGTCGGGGAGCGGAATGACCGCCACGTCCGAGATGATCAGCAGTTTGTGGTAGCAGGGCATTTCGACGATAGAAACGTGGCTCAGGACGCCTTTCGGGGGGAACAGCCCGGCCTCCTTGTTGAGGATGCCGCGCATGTATTTGTCGGTCGAGACCAGACCTTTCATCAGAACGTCGGCGTTGCCCGAAACGACCGATGCGACGGCCTGCTGGACGCATTTCACATCGTTGGGTTCGTTGACGATGTTGAAGGCGTTGATGTCGATGCCGTTCTCCTGGCAGACCTGTTTGATAACCTCCTTGTCGCCGAAGAGCGTAGGCTCCACGAGACCCTCCTTATAGGCTTCGTAGACCGCTTCCAGCGTATGCGAATCCTGTCCGTAAGCTACGGCAAGACGTTTTTTACCCCGTTTCCTCGCCTCCTCGACGATTTCGGTAAGATGCTGAATCATGGTGTTGTTACGTTTAAAATTGATATATGCTTTGTTGTTTTGCCTCTATGCTGTCGGCGGTCGTTGCCGCCGCCGGCGTCGTTTGCAAGCCCGACCCCACCCCAAAAACCTCCCGCGGGAGGGGCTTATCGCATGCGGCCGGGATGCGGACGTTATTTTACCAGATTGTAGGTGTCCGTGGCGATCACCAGCTCCTCGTTGGTGGCGATGGTGGCTACCTTGACTTTCGAATCCGCCGCCGAGAGGATCTTGTTCACGCCGCGCGCGCCCTTGTTGGCCGCAGGGTCGAATTTCACGCCCATGAACTCCAGTCCGGTGCAGACCGCCTCGCGCATTTCGCACGAATTCTCGCCCACGCCGCCCGTGAAGATGATCATGTCGACACCGCCCATTTCGGCGGCGTATTCGCCGATGAACTTCTTGATGCGTCCGTAGTACATATCGCGCGCCAGAATTGCGCGGGGATTGCCCTCGTCGTAGGCGCGGTCGATGTCGCGCATGTCGCTCGAAATGTCCGTGAGGCCCTGCACGCCCGACTTCTTGTTCATCATCGTGTTCAGCTCGGCATAGCTCATGCCCTCCTTTTCGCCGATGAACGTGATGGCGCTGGCGTCCACCTGGCCGCAGCGCGTGCCCATCACCAGGCCGTCGAGCGGCGAGAAGCCCATCGAGGTGTCGTAGGACTTGCCGTTGAGAATCGCCGTCACCGAACCGCCGTTGCCGATGTGGCAGGTGATGATCCGCGAGTTGTGGAAATCCAGTCCGGCCAGTTCGGCGCCCACCTTGGCCACATACTTGTGGCTGGTTCCGTGGAAGCCGTACTTGCGCACGCGGTATTTCTCGTAATAGGCGTGGGGCAGGGCGTACATGTAATTCACCGCCGGGATCGACTGGTGGAACGAGGTGTCGAACACCGTGACCTGCTTCACGCCCGGCAGGACCTTTTCGATCGAAAGCACGCCTTCGAGATTGGCGGGGTTGTGCAGCGGGGCGATCTCGAACAGCGAGCGGATCTTCGCCTTAACGTCCTCGGTGACGATGCAACTCTCGGGGAAGAACTCGCCGCCGTGGGCTACGCGGTGGCCGACGGCCTTCACTTCGTCGAGCGACGCGATCACGCCGTGGGCGGAGTCGGTGAGGGCGTCGAGCACGAGCTTGATGCCGGTCGTGTGGTCGGGAATCGGCTGGTGAAGCTCGAACGGCTCCTTGCCGACGGGTTTATGGGTCAGGTCGCCTTCCGGGAGGCCGATACGTTCCACGATGCCTTTTGCGAGCAGTTTGCTCGACGCGTCCTCCATGTCGATCACCTGATATTTGATCGAAGAGGAGCCGCAGTTTAAAACCAGAATTACCATAACTTCTATTTTAGATTTTTCTCGGTTTGACTTAACCGATTGAGAAATAAACTTTTAG
>ENA-OVGR01000366-OVGR01000366.1-human-gut-metagenome-genome-assembly--contig:-NODE-366-length-54399-cov-9.292617_pt1 | contig 54399 bp, 53 predicted proteins | sample MGYA00237775_ERZ505429 | MGnify/ENA primary metagenome ERZ505429 (study PRJEB26158, sample SAMN06016345) | human gut metagenome | biome: human gut; feature: ankylosing spondylitis patient; material...
CCTCCGACTTTACCGCCACGGCGGCAGCGATCTTATCATTGAGGGTCTTGCCGCTCAGGGTGCCGTCCGCAGCAATGTCCAGGTAGTCGCCCACCTTCACGCCGCCCAGCTGGTCCGCCGCAGCGGGCGGCAGGCTGTACGGCGTGCCGAATTTTTGGTCGGCCTCTTTCTGGCTGTACACCTCCGTTTTCGGGTAGGTCTCCGCGCGGCTGTACACTTCCGTCTTTGCGTAGGTTTCCTCTTTGCTGTAGGCTCCCACATCCTCCGCCGTCAGGGCTGTGTCCTTTCCGGTTCCTCCGTGTTCCACGCCCAGCACGCCGGTCATCACATCCAGTGCCGTGGTGTCCTTGGTCTGCAGCGTCCGTGTGCTGCCGTCGCCCATGGTCAGGGTCATCACCTGCCCGTTCAGCTCGATGCGCTCCACATAGTCCGCACTGCCCGCTTCCAGCGCACCCACGTCCGCCGCCGTCAGGGTCACCACACCGCCCTGGCCGTTCACGCTCTTCACCGGCCCGTCCGCCGGTGCCGTTTTCTCCGCCCGATCGGCTGCCGCCTCGGCCCGGGCTGCGCCGCTTTCTGCCGCTTTCTGTGCCGCCCCGGCCTGTCCGGCCGCCGTCACCGTTTCTGTCCGTGCCGCCTCGGCTCTCTTCGCATCCTTCGCGGCCGCACCTGCGCTGTTCCGCGCTTCCTGCGCGCTGGTCGCCGCACTGTTCGAGTACGCCAGCACCCGCGCCACAAAGGTCTCGTACTGCGTCGGGCTGATCTCCGCGTCGCCGTCGGTGGCAAGCGTCTCGTAGCAGTCGTATTTTGCCGGCCGTGTCAGCGCCCGGAATCCGTCCTCGCCCAGGGCCAGCAGCATCCAGCTGCCGCAGCTCGACGCGGTAAACTCCTTGCCCACCGCACAGCTGTGCGCTTCGTCCAGCAAAATGGGGGCAGGCAGGGTGCCGTCCTGCCGCTGGATGTGCAGCGTCACGCTCTTGCCCTGCCAGCTCTCCGGCAGGGTAAATTCCAGCCGCTCTACGTTCGCGCTGCTCTGCCCGCCCAGGTGCAGCACCTTCATCTCCGGGGCAAACTCCACCCCACCGAATCGCTTTTCCACGATCCTTACCTGCATGGTCTTTTCCTCCTTCCGTTTTTTTCCCAGTCTACCGTCCCGCTGCCCCGCAAAAAACCGTGTACTTTTATAAAAGCACCCCGGCAGGTCTTGCCCGCCGGGGTGCTTTCTATTGGTGACAAAGCGTCACCGGATGGCTGCCACTTGGTTGGCACTTGGTTGGCATCTGGTCGTCACCGCAGCAGTGCATACGGGTCCTCTTCCGGTTCCGCCTGTGTTGCCTTCTCCGCCGCTTTTTCCCACTGCGCAAAGGTCTTTTCCGTGTACAGGGCGTTTCCGTCCGTGTCGGTCAGGGCCAGCAGCACGTCGGCCAGCTGCTGCTTGTCCGCATCGCTGCCCGCCAGATACTCCGGCTTTGCCAGCTCGGTCAGCTTGCTCTTCACGCTGCTCGGCGTCCGTCCGGCCTTCATCAGCCGGTCGTACTCGGCCTGCACGTCCTGCGCCTTCCGGCTGTCCACCGCCTCGCCCAGGTCCGCGTACATGTCGCCCGCGTCGCCCTTCAGCATCTCGGTCTCCAGTGCATTCACGGCCCCGGTCACGCAGTCGATCACGGCTTCCCGCTTCGGCGCGTCCTCCTTCACATTCTTCCGGATGCCCAGCACGTCGTACAGCGCTTCGATGGTCTCCGTCTCCAGCCGGTACCGCTCGGCTTCGTTCCCTTCCATCTGTGCCTTTGCCGCCGCCCGGGTGTCGGCGTCGTACTTCTTCAGCCGGGTCTTCAGCTGCTTGTAGATCTCGCCCTCCTTGCCCATGGCCACCAGTTTCTCCACCGCCGCCTGTGCCTCGTCCGCGTCGCCGCTGGCATAGGCATTGTACAGCCGGTCATACTGCCCGGTCGCGCTCTCCGGCAGGCTGTTGAAGCTAAATTTTCCGCCCTGCGCCACGTTCTGCGCATCGTCCCAGTACCCGCGCACTGCGTCCACCATCTTCCGGCCGTTGCCGTAGGGCACCCCCACGATCTCAAAGCCGTTTTCGATCAGGGCCATGCCCTTCTCCATCAGCTTCTTGTGGTGCTTTTCCAGCTCCGCCTCGTCCATCTCGCTGGTGTCCTTCTTCAGCTCCGCCGTAAACTTCACCACATCCGACGCCATGTCGTTTACCGCGCTGATGTTCGTGGCGCTGATCACGTCGTAATCCTTGCCCTCGATGGCATTGTCGATCAGGCTGTACAGCTCGCTGCCAAACAGGAAGTTGCCCATTGTGCTCTCGGTGGACAGCGAGAAAAAGCGGCTCACCATGCTCTTCAGGGTCACATCGCCGTTCTCGTCCTGCTCCCGGTCCCACCGGTGCAGCAGGAAGTCCGCGCCGATCTTCATCATGGCAAACACCGCCACCTGCGCCGCCTGGCTCAGAATGGCCCGGTCCCGCTGCTTTGTCGCCCGCTGCAGCTCTGCCTTGTTCGCGTCGCTGGCGTCCGCCTTGTACCGCGCCGCCTGCGCTTTCCAGTCGCCCACCGCGTCGATCAGGATGCCCGCATTCTGGAAGCGCTGGGTCGTGAACATCGTAAAGGTCTTTACCATCTCGTCCGGGTTGCGCTGGATGCCTGCCCGCTGCATCACGGTGTAGTTCGGCTGGGTCTGCTCGATCACCTTCTGGTAGGTGCGGTTCACCGCCTCCCAGTATGCCGGGCTTCCGGTCTCTCCCGCGCCCTCGAATTCCGCCGCGTGGTTCTTCACATAGGCTTTGCTGCCCTCCCACAGGGCCGCCACCGTGATCTCGTCCATGCCGTTGATCCATCCGGTCAGCCATCCGGGCACCTTGTCCATGCCCTTCTGCACCAGCGTCTCCCGCTTTCCGATGCTCTGCAGCTCGCCTTTTCCGGTCCCACGCTGCCGCCACTGCAAAAGCACGTCCCCGTGCTGGGCAATTTCCGCTTCCAGCGCCGCCTTCTGCTTCGGCGACAGGTTTTTCACAAATGGCATCACCGACGCCATGGTGTCCCCGCCCAGCACGGCCGCCGCCGTCGGCAGGCTCGCCGCCTGTGCAATGGCCACGCCCGGGTTCAGGGTCAGCACCGCCCCCGCGTAGTTGCCCCGCAGCGTGCTCAGCATCCGGCTCACGCCGTTGGAGCGGTGCCGCTGGGTGGTCTGCAGGTCGGTCAGCAGATCGTCCAGGTAGCTCACGGCCTTCGTGCCCCACTGCTCCTTGATCACGCCGTTTTTCAGAGTCTTCACGCCGTCCCGGGTCTCCACCCCTGCGTTCAGGATTTTCTGCACGTCCCGGATGGGCGCGGCCAGTCCCGCATAGGCCGCCGTGTCTCGCAGGCTGCGCTGCACCACGCTTGAGCACTCTTCCAAAAGGATGGGCTTGCTGCTCTTCACACGGTTCTTCAAAAATCCCCGGCCCTCAATGGTCGCGTCCAGCTTCACTCCGTCGATCTCGGTCGCCAGTGCAGCCTTGTCCACCGCAATGGGGTAGTAGTTCTGCACGGTGGCCCGCTTGTAGCCCACCAGCTGCAGGCTCGTCTCGTTGATCAGCTTCGTGGTGTAGGTTCCAAAAAACTCCTTCATGTCCGCGCACCACGCCCGGTCGTAGTCGGTCATGGCCGCTTCCAGCGTGTTCAGGATGGTGTCCGCCATGGCTTCCCCGTTTCCGTCGCTCAGCATGCCCAGCTGCACCAGCTGTCCCTTCTGGTAGGCCTGCTCCACGTCGCCCTTGCTGTACAGCTGCGCATCCGGCACCACCATGCCGCCGGTCATCAGGTGCTCCCGGCTGTCCTTGTTCTGCAGGTGCATGTACAAACTGCACAGCTGCGCATGGGTCAGCGGCACCGCGTTGTGGTCCGTGTCTCTCAGGCCCACGTCCACAAGGTCCGCACCCGGCCCGGCAAAGGCCTGCGCTTCCTTGGCGTGCTTTGCGCCCGTCACGTCCGCAAACAGCTTCTCGCCCTCGATGGTGATCTTCGTCTGCCGGTACTGGCCGTCGTTCAGCATCTGCCCGATCTTCTCCATCTGGCCGCCGTTCTTGTAGCCGCCCAGCATCCGCAGCACCCGCTCGGCCCCCAGCATGTCCAGGTTGTACTTGGTCAGCAGGTTCTGCAGCCCGTCCAGCGCCCCGCCGGGGTGGTTGCCCTTGCTCAGTGTCACCTCATAGGCTGCCTCGTCCGCGATCTTGCTCACCTCTTCGGCCTTCGCAAGGCTCACGGTCTTGTTCTCGTTCCGGATCACATGCAGCGTCGCGCTGGTGATGGCCTTCAGCATCCGCATCTGGTCCACCGTCATGGGCAGGTAGGTGCGGCTCTCGGTCTCCCGGATCCGCTTGCGCAGCCGCTCCTGCAAGGCCAGTGCCTTCTCGCTGTAGGGCAGCGCCTCGGCTTCCGCCAGCTTTGCCTGTAAGTCGGCCAGCTTTGCATCCTTCCACGCCGTCAGGTCGGTCTGCAGCGCCGTGATCAGCTTCGGCACCCCGGTCTGCTCCCACTCGGTGGTCATGGCCGTGGGGCTGCCCTCGCTGCCCATGCTCGCCAGAATGCTGTTCTGCAGCCGCGTCAGCTGGTTCACAGCCCGGTCGTTCAGCACGGTCATGTCGGCGATCTTTGCCACCTCCGCCGCCTGCACGATCAGCCGCTGGCTCACATACTTGCCCTTGCTCGGCCGCAGCACCATCTGGTTCAGCGCCGCCGCATCCTGCCGGATGCCCCGCTTCAGCTCGTCCATCTTCCGGCCGTCCCGCGCTTTCTGCACCCGCTTCTCGGCCACCCGCTTCGCAATGGCGATCTCCTCATCCCGCTGCTGGCGTGCCACCTCGGCGGCCAGTGCGTTCCGCTGCGCCTGCTTCTGCTGCCAGGCCTCGGCCTTCCGCTGGTTCTCTTCCTCCCATTCCATGATCTCGTTTTCCTGCACGATCAGGCTGTACTCGGCCTTGTCCGCACGCCGCTGCTCGTCCCGCACCTGCCGGGCAAGGTCGGCGTTCTCGCCCCGCAGCTGCCGCACCTCCAGCCTTGCCTCGTCCCGCATCTGCTGCAGTTCGGTCCGCATCCGCTTGCGTTCGGCTTTCCATTCCCGCTCGTAGGTCTCCCGCAGCACGGTCAGCTTCTCGTTCAGATCGCCCACGTTGCTCACGTCCACGCCCAGCAGTTCCAGGTTCGCGTCCAGCTGCTTTTCCGCTTTCGCGTTCCGCTTCTGCAGCTCGCTCACCTGCTGCACCTCGGCGTTCCGGCCCGCTGTGCGCTGGTTCTCGGCCAGCCGCCGGTTGAATTCCCGGCTCTGCACCTTCTGCACGCCCCGCAGGCTCTTTTCCACCTCGGCCGCCCGCGCCGCGTCTCCGGCAGCCGCCTTCGCCGCTTCCAGGTTGTGCCGCTGGATGCCCTCAAAAATAGCCTCGGCATCGGTCAGCTGGGGCAGCTGCATGATGTCCCCGATGATCCTGCCCGCCAGCTCCACGCGGGCATCCTCATACTCGGCCTTATCCGCAAAGCGGCTCATGGTCTTCGGCTTGATGGCGTCGTGCAGGTTCATCAGCACGTCCAGCCACTCGGTGCTCTCGAAGCTCTGACTGCCCGCCACACCGGCCTGCTCTGCGGCCTGCTTCCACAGCGCCTTGGCTCCGTCGGTCACGCCGCCCACGGCGCGGTCATCGTTCACAAGGCTCTCATACTGCTCCGCCGGGTTGCCGTCCCGCACGCCTTCGGCCTGCCGCAGGGTCACGCCGTGGCGCCGTGCCTCGGCCACCGCCTCGCTCCAGCTGCCGTACCGCTTCACAAGCTCGGCCTTCGCCTGTCCATCCCGGTTCACGGTGTACTCCAGCTTGTGCAGCTCCGGGTACTCGTCCCACAGTTCGCTGTTCCGGTAGGTTGCCCCGTCCTGGATCTCCCCCGCCAGCGTCTCGGCCAGCGCTTCGGCCTTGTTCATGTCCGCGCCGTCGGCTTTCAGGTAGTTCACCAGCACTTCGGTCTCCTGCGCCAGCTTCGCCCGGTCGGCCTTGCTGCCGTTGGCTTTCAGCCAGCGCCCGGCCAGCTCGTCCACCGCGCTCCGGCTCACGTTCACGCCCCGTGTCAGCCCAAAAAACTGGCTCAGGGTGTCCAGCGCCGCCGCCTTCTCCGCGATCACCCGGCTTGCCTGCTGCTGCTCGTTTCGCTTCGCGTCCCTGTCTGCCTGCTCCGCGATCTGGAAACGCACATCCGGCACACGGTTCAGCACAGCGGTACGCTGGGCATCGTCTCCGGCCTTGTACAGCTCCACCTTCACGCCCTTCTGCTTCAGCTCGTCGATCAGGCTCCGGCTTATGTTGTCCGGCAGGATTGCCGCCCGCACCTCGTCAAAGCCCACGGCACGCTGGGGCTTTGCTTCAAAGTACCCGGTCGGGATCTTTGCCACGTCGTTGTACAGCTTCAGGATCCGCTGCGCCGTGTCCTTGCCGATGATGTACCCTTCCTTCGCAAACACCTTGCCGATGGCCGCCGCCGTCCGCTTGCCCTGCGCCGCCTGCATCAGGATGCTGCCCAGGATCTCCTGTTCTTCAAAGCTGCTCGCCGCGTGTGCCGCCGTCTCGCTGCGGATGCGCTTCACCACTTCCGCGATCTCGCCGTCCGCTTCTTCCAGCTGCTTGTTGTATGCTTCATCCGGCATCTGCTGCAGCCTGCCCTTGTCTGCCCGCACTTCGTCCAGCGTCCCATACTCCGTCGTGGCCGTGCTCATCAGGGTCTTGGCCGAAAGTCCCCACGCGCCCTGTCCTCGTGCCTCCTGCTGCTGGTTCATGGCCTGCACAAGGTTTTCCAGCGTGTAGGCATAGTGCAGCTGTGCAAAGCTGCGCCGGTTGCCGGTTCTCGTGTAGGGGTCTTTTCCGTTGTAAATTCCTTTTTCACCCAGCACCTTTTCCATCTTCGGCAGCAGCCACTGTTCCACATCCGCGTCCGGCGCTTTCTGCCGCAGTTCCTGCTGCATGGCTTCCGTGTCCTGCACCATCGTTGCTTCAGTGCTTTCTGCCGTTGCATATTCATAGGCGTTCATCAGCCGCGCCCGTACCATCGGTGCAATCAGCTTATCAGCTTTTTTCTGGGCTTTTTCTTCACTCCACTTCAGCTCCTCCATAGCCCATTCTTTTTCTGCCTGCCGTACTTTTTCTAATACGGCATTCACACCGTCATGATTTCCGTTTGCTTCATCTGTTTCCACGGTCTCAATGAGCTTTTCTTTTCCGCCCAGCGCTTCCATAATTTTTTCATACCGGTTCACCTGCGATTCCGTGTACTGGCTTTCCTGCTTCATCACCTTCTGCACGGTCTCGCCCTTGTCGGCCAGATATGCGGCTTTCACGCTGTCATCCTGCGCCAGCTGTCCAGCCAGTTGCTGCGGGCTTTTGTCCGATGCTTCCATATCCATCCGCCCGGTCAGCAGGTTGCTCCGCGCAAAGGCGCCCTCTGCCGTCTGGCGGGAAAGCTGCGCCAGTTCCCGGTTCAGCTCCCAAACCTTGCCCGCATCCACCTTGTACTCCACGCCCGGCCGTGTCGGCGTCCACGCATCTGAGCCGTAGATCTTGTTCACGCTGTTCGCCATGGGGTCGATAGTCTCGCTGCCGAATACCAGCGAGATGGGGCCGTACATGCTGTGTCCTTCCTGCGCCTTCACCACCGCAATGGACGGCGACGGCATTCCGCCCAGTTCCAGCGCTTCCTGCAGGTTCTGTTCGGTCAGGTTGTGCACCGCCACAAGGTCTTTCTGGCTGTCCACTTCCACCGGCGCCGCCAGCTGGAAACGGATATTTTTCTTTACAGGTGCGTCACTTTCCTTGCTTTCAGCATTTTTCTGTGCTATACTGGACTTAGCAGGAAAGCCCGGGCGTTCAGTGCCCTCCTCGGTTTTGAGAACCGTGTCAGCGCTTTCCTGCTTTTGTTTTATCTGCCCGTTGTCATCAAGGACCAGAAGATTACCATCCGTTCCGCAAACCTCGTGCACATAGAATTTGTTTCCCTGCTTTGTGTTTCCATACGCGTTTACGATCACAGCCTCATAGATTTCCGTCCCGCCGATCGTGACCGGTGCTGCAAACACATAAGTATTACATCCTCTTCCTTTCCAATTTTCAGCATATCCGATTTGCTTACCGTTTTGAATCACCTCTGGCACAGCAGCGATGGCGCTTTGTTTCACTGGGCCATTTCCATGTCGTACAGTTGCCTTTGCGCCTTTCTTTCCAAGTTCGACTGTTCCAAATCCGGTACGTTCAACTTTTCCACCGATACTTTCAAAATATTTAAAAATGTTATCTGTATTTTCTTTTGGCGTCTCTCCATACGCAACTTCTTTTCCTGTAATTTGCGCAACAGGCTCCATTTTTTCAAGCTGGTCAAGATTATCGTTCAACTGTTCTTCTAGTGTTCCTTCTCCTTCCTGCAGCTGGAACTTCACCTTCTTCGCCGCCCCCTTGTTTTCAAGGGCCGCGGCGTTTTCTTTTGCCGCCCGCAGCTTCTCCATGGCCTTTTCCGCGTGGGCAAAGTATTCCTCCTGCAGCGCCCGCTTCTCGGCTTCCGCCAGTCGCTGGGCTTTCAGGGCTGCCCGGTTCTCCGGGTCCTTCGCCAACGCTTCCTTTGCCCGGCTCACGATGTCGCTCAAAAGGTCCTTCACCGCGTTCATCACCTTGCGGATGGTCCCCGCCCGGCCTGCGTTCTTCTCCGCCTGCCCGCGCTGGAACTCCACCCACCGCTTGAAGCTCTCCTCGCTGTCAAAGATGCCGCGCCACGCATCGGCCACCATTTCCTCGGCCGCTTCGCCGTAGGTCAGGCCCTGCTGTGCGTAGTCGGAAAGTTTATTCCGGATCAGCTCGTCAATGTTCTCAAAGCCCTCGCTCTTGGCCAGATACTCCATCACATGCTGTTGCACCTCCTTTGCGCCCTCGGTGTCCAAAGCGTTATACCAGTGCCAGTCCTCGTGCAGCACGGTGCCGAACACGTCTCCCGCGCTGTCTGCAAAAAAGATCTGCCCGGCAGCCGTGTCCACATAGGCCTTCACCCGCTCGTCGCCTTCCAGCACCGCCTTCAGCACCGCATCGGTGTCGGTCGCCCGCGCGTTCAGCTCGATCAGCTTCGTGGCCACCTCGTCTGCCGTGCGCATGGTGCCTTTGTACAGCACCCGTCCGCTGCCGCTCACGCTCTTTTCGCTCAGCGCACCGCCCGGTGTCCCGGTCTGCACGGCCCCGGCTTCCGCTTCGCCCTTGCCCTGCAGCCACGCGATCTTCAGCGCCGCCGCGCCGCCGGGCTGTGCCAGCACATAGTCCGTGTTCACCGCAAGGCCGTTCATGCCCTTCGCCAGCTCCATAGCCTTGTCAAAAGTGGTCACGTCCTCCATCTGTCCCAGCCGGTACAGGCTGGAGGCCGCCGCCGCATACCGGCTCTCGTCCGCAATGCCCGTCGGCATGTTCCGGCTCAGCGTCTGTGCCGCGCCCTCGCTCACCTTCCAGCGCAGCAGCTCCCGCTGTACGCTGCTCTTCTGCGCGCCCTCGCTGCGCACTTCCAGCCCGGCCGTCTCCCGCAGGGCTGCCGGTTCCGCCTGCTGTGCAAAGGCTCCCTCACCGAGGGAGCTGTCGAGCGAATGCGAGACTGCTGGAGTTTCCACCGTTTCCCCGGTGTTTTCCACGCTTTTCCCGTTGACATCCCCCGCCCGCTGTGATACAGTTGTGTCGGCGGAAGTAACTGCACTTAACGTTCCGGACGTGTCTCTGGGGTCGGCAACGGCATCCATAGAGGGCTGCAGAGCTTTCGCTATTTCTTTTTCCGGTACTCCTACAGAAGATAAATATTCCGACACGATAAAGTTTCGGCTCTTCTTTGTATCACAGACGGCTTCCACAACAATGTGGGAGCCGTCTATTTTTTTCTCAAAGATCACGATGGGTGCTTTTTTGCGGTTCCCGGTATAATATCCGTCCGCTTTTCGCGTTGCCAGATACGCATTGTCAAAGTGGTTCAGCACATACGCCGCCCGCGCCACGTCCGCGCTGTTCTTCATGGTGCCGTCGGCGCTGCCATCCCCGCCTGCGTGCCGGTTGGTGATGTGTTTCACCGCGTTGGCATCCATCATCGTCACCTTGCCCACCTTGTCAAGGCCGGTCAACTGCTGCATGGCGTCCCGCATCCTGTCGCTGGTCTCGGTCACAGTGTAGGGTTCCAGATCTTCGCCCGCCCGCACCCGGTCCACGTATTCCGCAAAGCCTGGGTCAACGCTCTGTTTGTATTCCTCAATGCTGGCGTTCTGCGCCGGGGTGTGCACCGCCGGGTCATCGTTCACCGCTGTCTGCTCTGCCTTTTGTGCCGCCGTTCCCAAGGCTCCCTCCCTGAGGGAGCTGTCGCCCGTAGGCGACTGAGGGAGTTCGTCCCCCAAGGCTTCCCCCTCGGGAGAGCTGTCAGCGCCCTGCGCTGACGGAGAGGGTCCATTCCGCTGTCCGGTCTGTCCTTCCGCCTCCAGCGCCGCGCTCATCCTGCCCAGCTGCGTGCCCACGGCACCGCCCAGCGCGCCGGATGCGCCGCCCGTCAGGCCGCTCTCCAGTGCCGTCAAAAAGGTGTCTCTGTTAAACAGCTCCTGCGCCGCCTGCTCGTCTCCCAGGGCCGCGTCAATTGCCTTGTCCGCATAGGTCTCCACAAAGGCCTGCATGGCATTGTCGATGCCGCCGGAAATGGCATTCGCCACCGTCGGGTACTGCTGCGCCAGTACGCCGTTGTCTGCCACGCTGCGCACCACGTCCGCCAGCTTCCCCGCCAGCGTGTCCTTGGCGTAGTCGCTGCCCATGGTCCGGGCAAGGTCTGCCGCGCCCACGCTGTTGATGGCCCAGCCCGCGCCAAACTTCGCAAGGCCGCCTGCCAGCGTCTTGCCTGCGCTCTCGCCCTTCTCGATGCTCTGGCCCATGCTCTCCGCGCCGCCCTGGGCGCTCAGCACCGGCAGCACCAGCGCCGGGCTGATGCCCGCCACCGCAAGGTTCTCCGCCGCACTGGTGGTCACCCCCATCAGCTGGCGCGCAAGGGGGCTCATGCCCGCCTGCGCCGCTTCGTTCAGCTGCTGGCCGCGCTTGTACATCTGGTAACCCAGGCTCTTCTCCGGGTCGATGCCCTCGCTCACCTTTGCCCCGCTGATCCGCGCCCGCATCCGGTCGATCTCGCTCTGGCTGTAGCCCTTGGCCTTCAGCTCTTCGTCCGTGTAGGCCGTGCCGGTGCTCTGGGCCGGGGCCGCCATCACTCCGCTGCCGTTCGGCTGCATGGCGTTATCCCGCCCTGCATACTGGGTCTTTCCGCCGGTCATCAGGCACAGCAGTTTCCACTGCCGGTTGTCGCTCTTCACGCTCTCCTGCAGCTCGTTCCAGTTTTTGCCGGTCTCCACTGCGTTCTGCACGCTCCGCACGGCCGTCTCGCCCGCCATCAGCGGGGCCGACGCCACCGTGTCCACAATGCCGCCGATCGTGTTGGAGGTGCGCCGCGCCGCCCGCTGCCAGTCCGGCAGGGCATCAAAGTCGGCAATGTACTGCCGCGCCTCGTGGATCTGCTTGCGGCTGTAGCCCTTGGCCAGCAGCTCCGCGTCGGTGTACTCCCGCTTTTCCGTGCTCGTTTCCGCCGTCGGCGCACTGGCCATTGCCCCGCTCACGCTTATCGGCTGCATGGCGTTGTTTCGTTCAGCATAGGTCTTGTTCCCCTTGCCGGTGCGCAGCAGCCGCACCAGCTGCCGGTGCTGCGGGTCTGCATCCATCCACTGGTTCAGCCGGTCGAAATCGCTGAACTTGTCGGTTGCCTTCAGCTCTTCAGTCTCCTGCTTCAGCTGCTGTGCATCCCGCGCATACCAGCTTTCCACCCGCTTTGCGTCCGCATCCTTGATCTGCTTTTTTACGCTCTCCGCGTTCGGTGCACTGGCCATTGCCCCGCTCGCGCTCTGCATCGGCATGGCGTTGTTTCGCTCGGCATAGGTCTTTCCGCTCTTGGTCCCGGTCCCCAGCACCTTGGCCGCCGGGGCGCTGTTCTTGCCCGTTCCCAGCCACTCCGGCTGTCCGGTGCGTTCCACCGTCGGCAACTTTGATCCCGCCTTTTTCGTGGTCTGCACGCTTTGGGTCCCGGTCATCTGCCCCAGCACCTGCGCGCTCAGGCTTCCGCTCGTGGGGTTCTGGTTGCTCTTTCCCGCGCTCTGCGTCCCGGCTTTCTGTGCCGTGCTGCGCACGCTGGTGCCAGCGCTCCGGTTCACCCAGGCGTCGGTACTTTTGGCCGCCTGCTTGGTCCCGCTGCCCGTCCGCAGCGCGTCGATTTTTTCCGCACTCCAGCCGGTGCTTCCGCTGCTCCGCGCTGGGGCCGTCGTGCTTTTCGGTGCCGCGCTCTGGCCGGTTCCCGCTGTGCTCTTCTGCCCATTATTCTGTTTGCGCAGCTTTTCAATGTCCTGTGCGCTCCATCCCATACTCTCACCTCATCACTTCGTTCCGCGCCACTCGTAGTCGATCTGGTTCATAATGGCCGAGATCTGGTCGCTGCTCAGGCTCGTGTTGTTGGCCAGCTCGCTTGCGATCTGGTTCTGGCTGTACCCGCTGTTGGCCATCTTCCGCGCGTTGTACATGCCCTGCTCCCAGGCTGTGCCGTTTGCCTTGCCGGGGTTGCCTGTGCCAGTCAGCCGCTGGATGCGCCCTGCATCAGCCAGTGTGTCCTCGTAGTAGCTTCGCCGCTGGTCGTCCGTCTTCATGGTGCTGTACTCTTTAAACATCGTGTTCAGCTGCGGCTGGGTGTACCCGTCCACCTTGCTGCTCCTGCTCTTCGTGCTGCTCCCGCTCTTCGTACTGCGGCTCGTGCCGCCGCTCCCGCTTCTGGTCGTGGTCTTGTACCGGTTGCTGATGGCCAGCTGGCTTGCGTACTTGGCAAGGTCTGCCTGGTTCAGCCGGTTTGCAATGGTGCTGTAGCTGTCCACGCTCCCCGTGGGCAGCCCCGCCATCTGCAGGTAGTTGTTCGCCGCCGTGTCGTAGCCGCTGCCTGCAAGCCCGGCCGCCGTGGTCAGATAGTCCAGCTTGTCCTTGTCCACCTGCGACAGGCCCTGCCAGCTGTCCAGCATCGTGTCCGTCAGCCCGTACTGGTTCAGGATCTGCTTTGCCGCATCGTCAAAACCTGCCTCCTTGTAGCTTGCCGCCTGCTGCAAAGCCGCCATCTGGTCGCTCAGCTCGGTGCGGCTCAGGTTGTCGTTGTACTGCCGCAGGGCAAAGGCATTCTCCCAGTCCTGCTGCCGGTACCCCTTGTAGGCGTCGTACCCTTCCAGCGCGGCCGCGCCCACGTTCTTCACCACGTTCCACACGTTGCTCAAAAAGTCGCTGTTCTCCTGCCGGGCCTGCTGGGTGCGTCCGTACCGGTAATTCCGCAAGTTCGCCGCATCCGCCACGCTGCCGTCGTACTCGCTGCGTGCAAGCTGGTCCTGCGTCAGCAGGTTGTCCAGCTGGGTGCCCCGGCCTGCAAGTTCCTGCTGCCACTGGCTCAGGGCATCCGCCCGCGCCTGGGCGTACACGTTGGCGGTCTGGCCCGTCTCCCCGGCCGCCGCCTGCTGTGCCGCGCTCTTGGCCCAGTCCGTGCCGTACCCGCCGCTAAGGCTGTTTGCCACCTGCTCGGCCGCACTGGCCCCCGCTCCTGCATTGCCAAACAGGCGGCTCAGGGCACCCCGGTAGGTGCCATTCTGGCTGTCAAAACCCAGTCCTGCGCTGTTGGCACTGTCCATGCCCGCCAGCGCGTTCTGGATCCCTTCGTCGTAGCGGTTCTCATACGCTCCCGGCATGGCCGCTTCCGCCTGTGCCTGCTGTTTCTGCTGGTCGTTCAGTCTCTTGATGGTCCCCATGCTCTACCTCCATTCTCAGATAAAGAAAAACGGCAGGATCTGCGCCGCAATGCCCAGCACGCTGAACAGCCCGTTCAGGGTGCTGCTCACGTTCTGCTGCCGCTGTGCATAGGCGTTGTTGTACTCGTTCTGCCTGTAGCTCAGGTCGTTGTACCAGTTCGACAGGTCTTTCTGGTACTTGTTGTAGTCATTCTGCTCGGCCTCCTGCAGGCCGTTCAGCTCCTGCTGCAGCCCGCTCTTTTTCGTGTTGTACTCGCTGCGGCTCTGGCTCGTCAGGCTGTCCAGCATCGTGTCCAGGTCGCTCATGGTCGCCGCATAGGCCTTCTGGCCCGCCTGGGTTCCGTAGCTGGAGCCGTACCCGCCGGTCAGTGCGCTGGCACTGGCCTGCGCGTTCTGGTTCGCCAGCTTCGCCTTCTGGGTGTACTCGCTCTTGTACTGCTGGTATGCCGTATCGGCCGCCGGGTCATAGTCGTAGCCGCCCAGATCATCCAGCTTGCCCATCACGTTGTCGATCTGGCCCTTGTACTTGCTCTGGTAGTCGGCCGGTTTCGTCTGTTCAAAGCGCTCCAGCTCGCTCCGCGCGTTGCTCAGTCTGCTCATCTTCAGCTCTCCTTTCCGCTCAGATAATCCTCGCTCATGTTCTCGCTGCTAAGGTTGGTCAGCACATAGGTCAGCTGCTCGTTCAGCTGGTACAGGTAGTTCTTCAGCGCCCGCGCGTCCGCCTCCGGCATCTGGTCGCTGAAGCTCGGCAGGCCGATGCCCGCCAGTCCCGCAATGCTTGCCATTTTCTTCTCCTTTCATCGTCTCGGCACCGCGCCGCTCACCCTTGCCCCTGCTGCATCCGCAAAGGTGAGGGCCATGCTCCGCAGCACCATCTGTCCGGTGCCTGCAAATCTCAGCCGCATGGTGTCGTGCCGCCGGGGCACAAAGGGCAGGTTCACCCGCTGGTGGTCCCTCGTCACCGCACAGCTGCTCACCGTCTCCCAGTCCCCGCCGTCGTAGCTCACCGCCACGGTCAGCACCGTGTGGGCCAGGGCATCCATGCGCAGCGTGACCCGGCTGATGTACTTGTCGTCCGGCACGGCAAGGCCGATGTCTCCGGTCACGGCCTCAAATTTCAGCCCCGTCTCGTCCTCGCCGCTCACTTCCCGCTCCGGGTCGGCCGCCCACAGGGCATTGCCGTCCCACAGGTACAGCTGCTGGCCGGTGCTCACCATCCCGGTGCCCGCCGCGCTCTCCTCCTGCCACAGGCCCCGCTCGGTGTCGTACACCAGCAGCCGCCCGCTGCCCGTGTCCGTTTTTCGGTGCAGGTACAGGTAGTACCGCGCATCCAGCTGCCCGCCCACGGCCCGGTCCACCGCCGTCAGCTTCCCGGTGTCCAGCGCGCCGCTCACCTTGGCAGGCAGGCTTCCGCTCCACGCCATCACCCCGTCCGGCGACAGATAATACAGTGTCTCCGCGATCACGCACAGGCTCTTTGCCGCATTTGCCGCCACGCCCCGGCACCGCACACTGCTCATCTGGTAGTCGCTTGGCTTCGAGCCGTACAGCTTGTGGATGCAGTTTTCCTTAAAAAACAGCAGGTACCCCAGGCAGCTGGCCGCCCCGGTAAACGCGCCGTCGCTGCCCACGCTCACCGCGTAGCTGTCCGACGCAATGCCCCGGTAGCTGTACCAGTTGGTGGGGTCGCCCAGGGCACAGGCATAAATGCTGTTTTCCTCCCGGCTGCATCCCCACACCCGGTTGCCCTGCTCGGTCACAAAGTCCAGATCCGGCACCCGCCGTTCCAGCTTCACCGGCGCTGCGGCCGCTTCGTTCTCGGTCACCTTGCCGTCGGCGCTTCGCCAGCTGGTGCCGGTGGCCGTCACGGTCCAGCTGCCATAGTACCGGGTGCTGTCCTCCGGCACGGCCAGCGTCGTGATCACGTCGTCCCCGTCCAGCGTGCTGATGCTCACCTCGCCGTTCAGCCCGGCCGCCGCCGCACTGCATACGGTGCCCGGCATCCCGCTCACCGTCACGGTGTCGCCTTCCTTCAGCACGCTGCCAAGGCCCGGGCAGTGCAGCCGCAGGCTCGTCAGCAGGATCTCGCTCCACTTCTTGTTCTTCGCGCTGTACTTCAGCAGTACGCTGCCCGCGCCGTAAGGGCTCTCGGCGTCCCCCTTCAAAAACAACTGCCCGTCTGCCGGGCTCTCCGGCTCGGTCGTGCCCACGCCGTCCGGCGCGTAGGTCCGGCCCTCGCCGTCGCAGGGGGTCACGATCATGGTCCCTCCGCTCAGCGTCCACGCCGCCGCAAGGTCCGTCAGCTCCCCGCTCACCGTGTCAAAGGCCTTCTTGTCCGGCCAGATCAGCACCTTCGTGCCCATGCCGGTCATGGCCTTCTCGTTGTCGGTCAGCGCGTTTTCCAGCACCACCGCCCCGGCCCGGCTCTCGTCGGCGTCCGGGGTGTACTCCAGCGTGGTTCCCCGACAGATCACCAGCCCGTTCAGGTGGTACATGCCGTTCACGTCCTGTACCTCCCGCACTTTTTTGCGGGTCGCCCGCGTCTGCAAAGCCGGGTACCCCCGGCCGGAAAAATTCAGGCTGCTGCTCAGCTCCGCCTCGCTGCACCCGTAGGTCTCGTTCACCCCGCCAAAGGCCCGCAGCATCTGCCGCCCGCTCTGCAAAATGTTCAGGTTTCGCCCGTCCGTCATCTCAGTACCTCCACTGCACACCGCCCGCCGGGGCATAGCGCCTGCGCATCCATGCGGCAAACTCCTGCACATAGTCGCTGTACAGCTGCATCTCGTTGGCCGCCCGTGCCACCTCGCCCAGGGCAAGGTCCATCTGCGCACACAGCCAATGCACATACAGGGGCGCAAACTCCTCCGGGGCCAGCAGCTTGGTGTCGTAGGCAAGGCCGTCGGCCCATGCCGTGTCCGCGCCCACGTCGTCAAAGTCCACCGTCTCGCTGCGCTCCACCACGCTCCCGCGCAGGCGGCTGTCGCACTGCCGCAGCCAGTTCTGTTTCAGACTGTCCGAAAACTCGTTGTTCGGCCGCATCTCGTCGGCCTGCTCCATGGCCTGTCCCGCCGTCATTTTCTCTTCTCCTTCCAAATCAAAAGGCCCCGGCACAGCCATGTGCCGCTGTACCGGGGTCCTCTGTCTCTTTTGTTACACGCGCTGTGCCTGCTGCACGGCCGCCGCCTCTGCTTCGGCAATGCGGGCCATGGCCGCGTTGTCCATTTCTTCGCTGTGGCGCAGCACCTCGGCCACCGCCTTCGGCACCTCCACGTCCACGCCGCGCTGGATCAGGTAGGTCTCGCCGTTCACGCCCACAAACACAGGCGCCTTATAGCGCTGGCTGTCCTTGAACAGGTGGATTACCTCGGTGTCCTTCTCCTGGGTGTCCATCGTGTCCTTCTCCACAGCCTTGGTTTCCTGCACGGCCGTCTCAGTCTTTTTCACTGCCATCTTCATCCGTTCCTTTCTGTTCCTCTGAGAAAGGCTCCCCCGTCGGGGGAGCTCCGTTTTCGCGCCGCGTCAGCGGACGGAAACGGTGAGAGGGTTAGTTTGCCAGTGCCTTGGCGCTGTAGCGTGCGCTGCAGCTCTCAATGCGCACCATGTACTGCTCGCTCAGGCGCTCTGCGGTCTTCACGGCCTTCCAGCCCACGGACGCGCGCTGGTTCAGCGGGTCATCACCGTAGCCCAGCTGCTTCACGATGTGCTGCATGCCGCCGCCCTCCAGCTCGGTGGTGGCATAGGCGTGGGCACCCAGCACCAGGGTGCTGAACACCGCCAGGCCGCTCGGGCAGCCGGTGCCCTTCCAGATCTTTGCTTCGCTGGACACCACGAAGCGCACGTTGTTGATCTTGCCGATCTCGCCGTTGAAGATCTCTTCCGGGGCCGCGTACTTGTGCGCCTCGATCCAGTTCGGGTCCTTGCGGATGTCATAGCTGGTGTACGGGTGCACGATGGCCACATAGCTGTCGCCGATGGGGTCCGCGTTCTGGGCCTGCAGCATGGCCACCGCCTGGTCGATCAGGTCCACGGTCAGCTGTGCGGTGGCGTCCAGCGTTGCGCGGCTGGTCACGGCAGTCTCCACGCCGTCCGCCACCTTGGGCGCGTAGATCACGTTCGTGCCGCCGTTCAGGATGTCACGCACCACGGTGTCCATGGTGCGGCCGCCCTGGCTGGCCAGGATGTTGGTGGCCTGCACCACATTGTTGTCAATGGCGGTCAGATCCAGCATGTCGGTCAGGGGCACCCAGCCGCCGTACTGGTGTACCTCGGCGGTGATGGTGGTCACGTTCAGGGTCTGGCCTGCCGGGGTCACGCCTTCGGTCAGCGGGGTGGTGGCCTTCGGCAGGCTGTCGTACCGGCGGAACTCAATGGTCTTACTGTTGTTCGCCGGGATCGGGTAGCTGTCGCCGAACTGGTCATGCACCAGCGCAGGCTCTGCCAGATCCAGCAGGGTCTTCTCGTAGTAGGTCTTCATCTCGGCGGTCATGCCGCCGGATGCGGTGGTATTCTGCAGCTGTGCGCTTGCATCCGCAAACATCTGCAGATCCAGTCTCTTCTCAGTCATCTGTTTGTCCTCCTTCAAGGTTTTTATCTTCTCACGCCCGTTGCGTGGGAAATCTCTCACAGCACGATGCGCTCGCCCCGCCGTGCCCGCTTTGCCAGCTCGGCCCGCTGCTTGGCGGTCATGTGCGCCACGTCCACCTTCATCTCGGCCGCGCCGCCGGGGTGCGCCCCGTTCTCGGCCGGCCGCTGTGCCCTCTGCTGGATCCGCGCCGCCACGCCCTGCTCCACCTGCTGGGCCGTGCGTGCCGTGCTTGCCTCCATCAGCTGGTCAAAGTAGGCGGCCCGGTACGCCGCTTCCAGCCCGATGCCGCGCCGGATCATGTCCGCCACGCTGGGGTTGTTCAGCACCTCGTCCAGCTCAAACGCCGGGTACTTCACCTTCAGCTGCGCCGCTTCCGCTTCCCACTGGGCCCGCACGGCGGCTGCCCGCTGCTGGTGCTCGGCCGCCTGCCGGATCTGTTCGGCCCGCTGCTTCTCGGCGTTCGCCCGCTGCAGCTCGCTTTCCATCCGGTCCATTTCCCGCGCGGTCTTTACGCTGATGCCGCGCTCCGCTGCCAGCGTCTCGTAGTACTCGTCGTTCTTCACCTTCCCGTTCTTCACGGCCTCGGTCAGGGCAGCCAGGTTGTCCGCGCTCTGCACGTCGATGCCATACGCCTCGCCCAGCGCGTCCATCAGCCCCTTCGCCGCCGGGTTGTCCAGCACGTTCTGCACGGCCATCTCCGACGCCCTTTGCAGTGCCTCCTCAAACTCGGCTGCGTACTCGCCCTGCATCAGCTGGCCAAAGGCCTTGCGCTTTTCCGCCGGGTCCGTCGGCTTTGGCTCCTGCTCGGGCTGTCCCTGCCGCGTCTCGGGCTTCTCTTCGCCGGGTGCTTCCTCTTTACTCGGCTCCCCCTTTGGGGGAGTTCCGGCGTCCTCGCCGCCGTCGGCGGACGGTGCCGGTGCGGCCTTCGCCGCTCTGCCCGGTCGGCTGCGCTTTGCCAGCCGCTCCTGTGCGGGGCGCAGCTCCGGGGCCTGCACCGCCGGGGCCGCTTCCGCCCCATCGCCAGCAGCACCGCCGTCTCCGCCGCCTTCTGCAAACAGCTGCAGGTTCATCTTTCCGTCCACCATGTCCGGCAGCTGTGCCGGGTCCGGTGCCTTGCCGTCCGCAAACACCATGTTCACCACCAGCTCCACGTTCTCCGGGTAACTCTCGGCCAGCGCGTCCAGTCCGTCCTGTACCAGCTCCACCCATGCTTCCACCATGTCGTAGCTCTCATGGGTCGGGGTCACCTCCACGCGCATCCAGCCCTCACCGTGTGCCACAGCGCCCAGCGCCACAAGGCCTGCCCGCGCAGCCTCCTCCACCTCGTTGGCAAGGGTCTGCATCAGGCAGCTCACCGCTGCGCACACAATGTCCTGCCCGTACTTTCCCGCGCCCGCATGGCCCTTTGCCTTCACCTCGTAGCCGGTCTTGCCGTCGTTCCATACCGTGCGCATCACTGTTGCTTCGATCATCCGGTTTTCCTCCGTTCTTTTATTGCGCCGCAGCGCACATCATGCTGCCCATGGCAGCCTTATTCCTTGTTCGGGTTGTTCACATCCATGGCCCGCTTCGCCGCCTGGCTGGAAAGGCTCCCGCTTCTGTCGCCCACCACGCCGCCCAGGCTGTTCAGAGTGCTGGCCGCTGCGGTCTTTCCTCCGCTTCCGCCCCCGCTGCCTGCTGCCGCCTGCCCGGCCGCGCTGGCCGCCGCACTCACGTTGGTGCCGTTCTGCTGGTCGATGATCGCCGCCATCTTCTGCAGCTGCTGGGCCATCTGCTGCAGCTGCTGGTACAGCGTGCCGTTCTGGCTCACCCGCTCCCGCACCTTTTCGATGCCTTCAAAGTCCATCATGTCCAGCGCCGCCAGCGCCGCGTCCGCGTTCGCCGGTGCAAAAAATCCCAGCTGGTAGCACTCTTTCGCCGTCTCGTTCTGGCTAAGGCGGCTGAAGGTGCTCTTCTTTGCCGCCGTCACCGTGATGTCAAACACTGGCTCGTGGTCGCCCAGCTGCACACCACCCACCATGCCGCCGGGCTGCGCCTGCAGTGCCGCGTTGCTAAAAGGCACATACTCCGTGCCGCCGCTTTCTCCGGTGATGCGGTACACCCGCTGCTCGTCGTAAAACTGCCGCATCAGCTCGATCACCAGGTAGCACTCTTTTGCAAATGCCCGGTATGCGCTCTTCAGCATGTCGCGGCTCAGTTTGCTGCCCGCTTCCTGCAAGGCCGCAATGGCGCTGGCCGCCGTCAGGCCGCTGGTGGTTCCGCCCTGGCTCACGTCCCGGTTGCCACTGATCTCCTTCAGTTCGCTCACCCGGTCATCCCGGTAGGTGATCAGGTTGCCCTGCAGCCCGCTCACCTGCAGCGGCCGGAAGGTGTCATCCGTCAGCCGTCCCACCACATGCACGATGTCCCTGCCAAAGTCTGCCAGCTCTTCCTCGTTCACGCCTGCCGTGTCGCTCAGCACATACCGCTGCTTCGCGGCCAGCTTCACGTTCTCGTCCATGGCGTGGTTCATCTCGTCAATGGCGGTCTGGGTGTCCTTCATCACGTCGATGTACCCAAAGCCCGCCGGGCTGTCCTCTTCCCGGAACAGCGGGTCGAACACAAAGGGGTAGTTCCCGTGGTCGTAAAAGCCCCGGTCCCTCATGGCCGGGTCGTTCTCGCTGGCATACAGCACCACGCCGTTGCAGTATTTGCAGTAGTGCAGCACCGTCTGTCCGCCGGGCAGGGCCTTTTTGTAGTACCAGTCCACCACCACGCTCTTGTCGCTGGTGTCCAGGCTGTCGTCGTGGACGTACTTTGCCACGTCCAGGCTGTGGCCGGTGTGTCCCTTGAGCTGTGGGTACTGGCTTTCCAGCTGGTCGTTGTTCGCCAGGCTCAGGCTGAACAGGTTCGGGCTGTCCTGCACGTCCTCTACGCCCGGCTCCCAGTACAGCATTAGGATGTTGATGCTCTTGATGCTGATCTCGCCCAGTCCGCCCCGCGCCGCCGGGTCCCAGAACACGCCCTTCACGCCGGTTCCGGTCTTGAGCTTGCGCCACCAGGTGTCGCTGTAGGCCGTCTCGTAGTCGCACTGCTCCAGCACCGTGGGCAGGATCTTCGACAGCACCTTGGCGGTCGCCTCGTCGTCCGCTGCGCGCGGCAGCACGTTCGGCTCCGGGTAGTTGTCCATGGCATCGGCGTGCTTGTTGGCAATGCTGTTGAACAGCCACCCGCTGGAAGGCTTCGGCTTGCCTTCCATCATCTTGTTCTGGTAGTTCTTCCAGTGTCCCATGCGGAACCACAGCTCGTTTTCGATGATGCGTTTGTCCAGTGCGGCCTTGCCCGCCTTGTACTTCTGCAGCAGGTCGTTTGCCTGCCGCACCTCGTCCTCACCGATTGCTTCCGCTTCGTCAGAGGCTTCCTCCGGCCGTGCCGGAAGCAGCTGCATGCCCATCGGCATCTGCGCAGGCTGTCCGCCCTGCATCATCCAGTCCGGCATCTGCTGGCCGCTCTCTTCCTGTGGTGGGTATCGCTCCGACAGCTGTCGCAGCAGCTCTTTCTCGTCCATCGTCATCGTCTCAAATCCTCATCACCCTTGTGGGGCTCTTGCGCACGTCCATGTCCAGCGGGTCATCCTTCAGCATCGGCACGCTCTCGGTCTTGCGCGGGCTGATGGGGTTTTCCATCAGCACATACCGGCACTCGTCGTAAATGTGGTCTTCCTGTGTGGTGTCGATGTCCTCCACGTTGCTCTCGTCGTACACCAGGTTCGGGATGGTCCGGATAAAATGCTTGCAGGTATCGAACACCTGGAACATCGGCCGGCCCTCGGCGTCAAAGGCCAGCCGGTAATGGAACTGCATCTTACCCGCCAGCCGGGTGTGGTCGCCCGGTGCCCAGAAAATATAGTTCGGGTGCTTTTCCTGCATGGCGGCAATGCTCTCGCCCTGGCTCTCGTTGAAGATCGCCGGGTCCGCCACGCCTTGGATGTGTCGGCCCCGCAGCATCGGGTCGTTTTCCTCCGCCTCTTTGATCATCCGCGCCTGCTCCACCGGGTTGACTTTCGTTCCCTCGTTGGGCGTCCCGGTGCAGCCGTACAGCTCCTTGATGCGGTACAGCCTGCCCTCTTCGTCCGCCGCGTACCATCCCACCGAAAACGGCTTTGCATAGCCAAAGTCGTACCCGCGCCAGATCTTCCAGTGCGCCGGGATGCGGAACGGCTTGATGACGTGGGTCCATCTCTGGTCCTCGTAGTGGTCCGGGTCGTTGCGCCATTCGGTGAACACCTGCCCGCTAAAGCTGTCCCAGCTGCCGTACAAAAGCGCCTGCTTCTCCGCCTCCGGCAGGCTGGCCAGGTTGTTCAAATAGCCCGGGTCGTTCTTCAGCAGCGCCGGGTTGTCAAAGATGGTCGACGGGATAAAGATGCGGGTGCGCCGCAGCTTTTCCACGCTGCCGTCCGGCTTCTTCACATCCACCAGCTGCACCATCCGGGTGCCCGGTGGTGCCGGTGTGATAAACCGCGCCTTCACCCATCCGTGTCCGATGCCGCCGGGGTTTGCCGTGGCCCGGATGTACACCTGTGTGCCCGGCCCGCTCGGTCGGTTGCGGCTCATCAGGTAGCTGTACTCCTCCCATGTAAAGTGGGTCAGCTCGTCCACCCCGATGTAGTCAAACTGCTGGCCCTGGTAGTTGTACTTGTCCTGCGTGCGGAACATGCTGCCGAAATAGATCTTTGCCCCCGACGGAAACGTCCAGCAGTGTGTGCTGCTGTTGTACCGCGCCGCCGGGAATACTGGCTTGTAGTACTGCATGGTCTTGTCGATCAGCTCCCGCAGCTGTGGGAAGGTCTTGCGCAGGATCAGTGCCCTGTAGTTGGGCACGTCCACCTGCCGCAGCGCCTCGATCACCAGCGCGTCGCTCTTCCCGCCTCCGGCTGCTCCGCCGTACAGCGCCTCATCCTCGCCGCGTGCCATAAAGGCCGCCTGCCTCGGCTGTGGTCTCCATACGATGGGTCTGCCCTTAGCCCGGTCCATCCAGTATCACCTCTGCCTCGTCCTCTGTGCCTCTCGGCTCCATCAGCACCGCCGGGGCGCTCTGGCCGCTGTCCCGGTCTGTGGTGTCCTGGGGCACCAGCGCAGCCGCAGCCCCCGCCGCCGTAATCAGCACCGCCGCGACGTTCGCCGCGTCCCGGTCGGTCATCACCCGGCTGTCGTATCGCTCCAGCTGCTTTTCCAGCTCTTTCCGCTCCTCGTCGCTCAGCTGCCGGTCGTAGCTGCCCGGCGCTCCGTATGCCACAAGGCCGGTCTCCATGGTGTCCTGCAGCGTCTCGTCCTCGCTCTTGAGCTGCACCCCGATGTCGTACTGCCGCGCTTTGGCGTCCTCGTCCAGCCGCCGGTGCAGCTTTTCCCGCACCTCGGCCGCCCGCTGGTTCTCGGCCACCCGCTGCTGCAGGTAGCTCACCTGGGCCTTTGCGCCCACAGCCGCCCGCGCCGCGATCTCCCGCGCCGCCTCGGCCCGCGCTGCTGCAAATACTCCGTCCGGCTTTCCGGCCTCCTCGGCCATCCAGCTGCGGATGGTGCTCTCCGGCACGCCGTACCTGCGCGCCACTGCGCAGATGGAGTTTGAGCCGATCATGGCCATCACCACTTCGGCACGTACAGCCGCCGGGTACTTTTTGCCCCGGCCCTGCTTCCCGGGCACGGTGTTTTTGCAGTATCTCCGCTTTGCCATCCCCGGCCCTCCCTCCGTGCTTTGGCTCCCAGTCTACCGTCCGGGTCCGCAATAAAAAAACCGCGCACTTTTCAGCACGCGGTTTGCTGCGTTGCAGCACAAACAGGCCGGATGCATCGCACTCAGCCTGTCCCATGCTCCTGTATGGGCATGGCTACACCAGCCCCTCCCGTGCGGCAAAAAGTCCCACCGTGCTCAACGCCTCCAGCTCCTTGCGGTAGTAGGTCGTCCGCCCGATGTGCAGCGCCTCCACCACGTCCCACTCTTTTTCTCCGGCCATGTACCGCCGCACAAGGATCCCGGCGCACACCGGGTCCGCCTCGTCATAGTAGTCCAGCGCCTTCCCGATCACCCGGCCCCAGGCCTGCGTCAGCTCGTCCGGGGTGTCTTCGGCCGCTTCCATCGCCCTGCCATATCGCCGCAGTCCTTTCCGCACGTCCTTTTTCTGCTGTTTTGTCACCCGTGCCCCGCCTTTCCGCGCGCTTTTGCGCTGATTTGCGCGCAAATTCAGCGTTTTTCCGCGTTTCGCGCGCAATATGTAAATATAATTAATTTTTTTATCTGTCAGGTGCGAACTTTCGCAAACTCCCGCCTCCGCAGGATCAGATACGCCTGCGGGTCGGTGCTCTCCCAGCCGTCTGGCCGTGGTCGGTCGGTCTCGTACAGCTGCTGCGGGTCGTAGACCATCACCTGCACCACCTCCCAGCCCGGGAAGCGCTGCTCCCACCAGGCTGCATCCTCGGCGTGCTCGCTGCACCCCTGCCGCAGCTGTCTCCGGCTCCACTTGGTGTCGGCTGCCCGCAGCACTTCCGGCAGCGTCAGGTTCCGCGTCTCCACGCACCGGCGCTCACTGTGGCCGTAGATGTACCCTACCGTGCCGTTTTTGCCATCCCCGTCTATGCCCAGGATCTTTTTCACGTCGATCCGGTCCGCGTTGCAGGTCCCCAGCGGCTCATACTCTCCCGTACCCGGCACCCGCCGCCGCCACAGTTCTTCCAGCATCTGGCGGAATTCCCTCCGCTCGGCCGCCGTCAGGCCCTTGCACTCGGCAAAGCCGTGCATGTGCAGCTTCCCTTTCTCTCCGTTCCGCACCGCGTGCAGGCTCAGCTTCAGCTGCCTGGCTCTCTGCTCCCCGAACCGCCGGATCACCGCCGCCTTTACCCGCCGCACATAGTTCCGCACGTCCTGCACGCAGTCCTCAAAGCTCTCCGGCCGGTATGCATCCTCGTAGGTCCCGGTCACATAAAAGCCGTCCTTGTCAAAGTTCGCCAGCACCTTGCGCTGGTATCTGCGCATGCTGGCGTTTTTATTGCGTGCCTTCTGGCCCCGGCTGCTCTCCTTTTGCTTCCTGCCCCGCTGCCTGTGCTCCTGATCCGTCACCGCATAGATGCCCACGGTCCTGTACTCTCCGCACTCGTACTTTTTCTCCCGGATCCAGCTCTTCATGGCTCACCTCTTCTTTCGGGCAGCGCCCTTGTCCTTTTCTTTTCCCGGTCCTCACCGTCGTAGAAATAACGGGTATACAAGCTCCCTCAAGCGCCCGCCCGGACGCTTATAAAAATAAAAGGTATATTATATACTTTGATAAAGGCTCCCGCCTGCCGCCAGCGTCTGGCAGCACCCGGCAAACTTTATGCCCGTCCCGTCGCCAAAGCCCTCCGGCGTAATTGCCGGAGGGCTTTTCCTGTTCATTTTCTTCTTCTGCTCCGCTGTCCCTTGTGGGCCATCCAGCCTTCTTTTTCGTAATCGCCCCGGTTCACCTTGTCCCGGTAGATTGCGTTTTGGGTGTACTCCTTCTCGGTTTTCAGCCGTCCCTTCCACTCCCGGTACTTTTCGCACTGGTCATGGCACGCCGGGGATCTTCCTGGGCAGTCCGGCTTGCAGCACCACTCGGTCATACCGGCACCTCCGGTTTCCCGGCCGCCGCCCAGTAGCCGTAGCTCAGCTCTTTGCGGCCCCATTTCCGTGCCGCCGCATTGTAGCGGCACAGCGCATGTACATCTTCCTGCAGCGCGTCCATCTCCGTCTTTTCCGGCTCTTTCGCACTCACGTTCTTCCGCTCCGAAAAGCCTTCCCGCTTCTTCCGGTCCTCCCCTTTCGGGATCCGGATGGGCCGCTCCTCTTTCCGGCGCTCCACGCATGTCACGCCCAGGCGCTTATTGTGCCCGGCCCGGTGGGCATTCGGTGCGTCCTCTGCCCGGATAAAAAAGCCTTTTTCCACCAGCTCCACCGCGGTGCCTTCGCACACCACCCGGCCGTCGGCGTCCGTCATCCGGTACACCCACACCTTCCGGGTCGTCCCGCCGGGCGGCGCTATCTTTTTTGCCACCGGCCGAATCTCTTCCCGCTCCACCTTCCACTTCCTGGCCCGGATGCCCTTCAGGTGCTGCTTGGCCCACAGGCGGCTCACGTCATCGCTCCGTGAAAAAACGCCATCCGCTACCAGCTGTCCCGCCTTGCCTTTGTAGGCCAGTTCCCCGGTCTTTGCGTCATACACGCTGTACAGGTACTTCACGCGGTGGTCTCCTTCCGGTGCTTCTCGGTCTGCTGCCGCTCCTGCTCCCGCAGTGCCGGTTGCACCATCACCCGCCGCACCATGTCCCGCACCTCCGGTACCTGCGAGCCGATTTTTGCTGCCAGCAGCCTGCAAAACCGCTTGCGCGTGATCTTTCTCTTGTCCTTGCTCATACTTTTCCTCCGTACAGTTCAAACTCCACGCCGTCCTCGGTGATCAGCGCCCCGCCGTCCAGGATCTCCGTGATCTGCCGCAGCCGCTCCACCGTGATTTTCCGTGTCCCGCCGGGCTCCGTCCACTTCTTCGCCGTCTGCGTTTTCACGCCCGTCCGCTCCGCCAGCTTCCACACCGTCAGGCCCCGGTACTGCATTGCTTCCGTCAGTGTCATCTCGTCCGTCTCCTTTGCCAGCTGTCCGGTGTGCCGTACTGCAGCGCGGTCTGGATGCGCTTTTCTACCTCGGCCGGTGCCAGCGGCAGCGCTTTCGGCGCGCACATCCGTCGCACCTCGTTTCGCACCTGCCGGGTGCGCATCTCCCGCATGGCCTGCTCCTCGTGCATCCGATAGCCCCAGATTTCTTTCTGGTCCGGCCGGTCCAGCACCTCTACGTCGGTCTTGTACGCGCTGGTGCACGACCGCCGGAACCATTCCATGGCCACGTCCACGCCTTCCTCCAGCACCCACTGGTTCAGCTGCCGGTAATTCTCCAGCACTTCTTCGTGCAGGCGGTTCAGCCGCTCCGCACCAAAGCCCAGCACCTCGGCGCAGGCAATGGCGCACACCCGCCACTCCAGTGTGGCCGCGTTGTCCACGGCTCCCTGCATTTTCCACTCTTTGTGCGACCTTGCCCGGCCTTTGGCCATCGGGATGTGCCGCTCCCACACCGTGCCCTCCGGCATCTGGCTGTGCATCCAGGCTTCCGCCTTCCGCAGCGGCTCGTGCTTCCGGCTTGCCGGTCTCGTCATGATCTCCAGCACCTTGCCGTTCACTTCGTCCCGCACCGCGTTCACTTTTTTCTGCCGTTCTTTGCCAATGCCAAATTTTTCGTTCAGGGCAATGGTCACGCATGCGTGGGTAAAATCAATGGCGTTGTTCTGCGCCAGCGTGATGCTGTCCTCTAGGCTCAACTTGCTTTTGCTCACAGCTTCTTCACCGCCTTCCGGTATCTCTCATACAGCTGCATCCACTCGTCCAGGCTCAAGCTCTTGTCCACCGAGGCAGCCTCCAGCACCTTGTATGCACTGCTCTCCTTGCTGCGCGGGTCGTGCCAGTCCAGCTCTTCCAGCGCCGCGTCCAGCTTCTGCTCGTACTCATCCCGTGTCATTGGTCCTGTACCTCTCCCTGCCGCTTCATCAGCGCGCTCAGAAATTCGGCCTCTTTGCCTTCATACACCTTCTGCTTGACCGTTTCTTTTTTCAGCATGCGAAACATCATGCTCGCCATCAGGCCCCCAAAGGCTTTCGCAGCCTCTTTTTTGGCCGCTTCCGACATATCCTTGTCCATGTCGTTCACTACAAGGGCCATCGCTCCCATCAGCCCGGCAAAGGTGACGTCCTTGCGCTTACATCCCCGCGCGGTCACTTCAGTGTAGAATGTCCCACCCTCATTTTTGCGGATGATGATCTCGATTGTACTCTTCATAGTTCTGCTCCTTTTCTCTTCACGGTTCCCCGTGGTCGTTCGCCCAGGCAAGCACCTGCGCTCTCGCTTCCGTCAGTGCTTCGCACAGCAGGTTCGCGGCGTCTTCGGCCATCCCGCTGGGCAGGTCGTTCACCACTGCAAGGGCTGCATCTGCGTCAATGCGGATCTGATCACAAAGCAGCGTGGCCCGCTCCCAGTCCTTTACAGTGTCTTTTTGCATTTGCCAAGCTCCTCCACATGGTACACCCGGAAGTCGTCGCACTCCGGGTGCTGCTCCCGTGCCAGCTCCTGCGCTCTGGCTTTGGCCACGCCCTGGCTGCTGCCGCCCACCAGCAAGGCCGTCTGCAGCCGCAGCGGGTAGCCGTCCCGGCTCATCTCAATGTGCACACGGTAACGCATCCTGCTCACCCCACCTTCCGCTTTCCGGCTTTCACGGTGTTCTCCGGCTGCCGGTGCGCCCGGTGTCCGGCCTTTTCCTCCTGCTCCTGGGCCGCAAAGCCCAGCCGCATAAAAAGCCCGGCCGCCAGCACCAGCACCATGGCCGTCACAAACTGCCCGTCCGTGATGGGTGCGCCCACCTGGGCGTTGCCTTCCAGCCCCATGCCGCACAGCAGTCCGGCGCAAAGGCTCCCAGCCGCCAGCCAGTGCCATACTGTCGATTTGATTTTCATTGCAAAATACCTCCGTTTGCGTTATACTTCTGGTGATAGCGGCCCTTGTCAGATCGCTTTCACTCGGAGCCCGCCGGTGTTCTCAGCACCGGCGGGCTTTTTCATTTTCTCCAGCGCGGCGTTCTTGTCAATGCGCCAGAGCTTGGGGCCCACCTTAGTGGCGGGCAGCATTCCCATCCGGCACATGCGCTGCACCGTCTTGGGGCACACGCCGATCAGTGCGGCGTACTCGGCCGGGGTCAGGTACGCGGGCAGCTGCCGCGCGTCCCAGACCTTTGCCCTTGTGGCTGTCCTTTTCATGGCTTTTGTCACTCCTCCTGTTCTTCCGCGATCTGCAGCACCCGCTGCAGCCACTCGGTCTTGCTTTTCACATCCATTGCCAGATACACATCCTCGTGGTCCGTCTCGTCCAGGTCGTGCACCAGCTGCTTGCACACCGCAAGCAGCTCGTCGCACATCGCCAGCCCGGCTTTTACCATCCATTTGCTGCTCAGCAGCATCGGCTTGCCGTCCCTTTCCGGGTGGTTCTGCTCCCGCAGCTCCTTTTCCGTCGGCACTCTCACCTCCGGCACCAGCCGCCCCGCCGGGGCATTGTTTCGGTCGGTCATCCTCTTCGCCTCCTTAGTCCGGGTTAAAGGTCTGGAACCGGTTGTCCTTGCGGCTCAGTTGCCGCACCTCCTCCGGGGTAAGGCCCGTGTCCTCGTACTGGCCCAGACGCTGCACCAGCTCGTCCTTTTTGGCAGTGCTCCAATACCCCTCCTTGATGCCGCTGCACCGGGGGGATGTCAGTCGTTCCATATGCCATCCTCCATATCAATCCCAAACTCCTCGCAGATGGTCTCGCACACCGGCTTTGCAAAGCCGATCAGCTCACCCCCGCGTGCAGCCGCCAGCACTGCTGTTCCCACGATGCCGCTCATATAGCCGTACTGGTACAGCTCCATCGCCTTCCAGTTTATCGGCAACTCCTGCAGCAGGCCTTCCTCGTTCACGATCAGCTTGATGCTGTCCACCGGCTCCCGGGCCCATCCTGGTTCCAGGCAGCTGTCTGCCGTCTCGATCAGCCCGCCCACCAGCTGCTGGAGCGTCTCCAGCTTGCAGGTGTCTCCGTCGTCGCACCGGATCAGGCGGCCCGTGCCGTCCGTCCGGATCAGGATCATGTATCGTTCCATCTTTTTTACCTCAATAATTCTCTTGTGGTTCTGTTCCTTGCCTTTGCAAATCTTATCTTCGCTATTCTCTGCCGTTCCGTCGCGTAGCATCGCCTTGCTCCGCTCTGCCTTCGCGCTTCCTGGCGTCGCAACACCATGCCCCTGCTGCGCATATCAAGTCGCCGCGCCTCGTTGCCGTGCCTTGCCTTTGCAGCTCTTCTCTCTGCTACTCTTTGCCTTGCCTTTGCCTTGCCTGTCTGTGCTTCTCAGTGCCACTGCACAGCAGTTCACCTCATAGCCTTTGCTTTGCACCGCCGTGCCTTGCCTTTGCCAAGCATCGCTTCACAAAGCCATCGCACGGCCAATCGAACTCAGCCTTGCCTTTGCAACTCTTTTCTTTGCACTTCTCTTCTATTCTTTGCCGTTGCAAATCTCCGCAAGTCCGGTCTACGCCCTTGCCTTTAGTCCTTGATCTCGTAGGTAAACCGACCTTTGCCGCTGTTGCGCCACTGGCCGATTCCCCTCAGCCGTCCGTAGTCCAGCCATTCCCGCACTGCCTTTTCGTGGGCGTCATCCAGGCACACCACGTCAAACTCACAGCCCGAACCTTCCGGGATCTCCTCGCTGTTTGCAAGGCTCACCCGCTCGCCCTGCGGCGTCTGCGCACGCAGCGGTCTCTGGCATTCCCGGATGTCGCCCGTGCAGCGGATGGGGATCATCCGCGGTTCCACAAAGATCAGGCCGTCGATCACCTTCTTGTAGGCGGTCAGCTTGCCGCTCTCGTTCGCAGCGCGCTTCTTGCCGGTTTCGGTCTTTCCGCCCACCCGGCTCAGCATGCCGCATGCGTCCTTGAAAAATCCCTTTATCTGGTAGTCGTACAGCACCGGCTGTCCGTCGTCGTTGCGGGGGAACACCGTCATGCCCTTGTCTGCCACGGCGTCCGCGCCAATGGCGGCCACCTCGTCCTCAATGCTCGCCGCATCGGGGCTTTTGCTGGCGATAAACTCCCGGGCAATGTTCTGGTTGCTCGGCCAGGTGCCCAGCACCGGCTCGATAAAGGTCAGTTTCACATGCATTCGTTTCATTTTGTACACTCCTTGTCCTCCTTACTTCCAGTCATGTGTGTCAAAGTCCCTCAGCGCACATTCCAGCTCGTATCTCCAGTTATTTGCGGTCTTCCGCTTCTTCACCCGGGGGTCGGTCTCCGGCAGCAGCCCGTCCGGGTCCAGCTTCTTCAGCTCATTGTTCAGCACGGTCATCTCCAGTTCCATTCCCTCCAGCTCGTTCTTCAGCAGCTGGCGGATGATCCGCAGCGTGTTGTACTCCATCTTGTTTTCCTCCTTGCGCTTATTCGCTCTTTTCCAGGCCCACCTTTTCGGCGGCTTCAATGCTCACGTCGTCAAAGCTCAGCTCCAGCTCCCGTAGCACCTTTTCCTGCATTTTCACATTCACCCCTGCCCGTCTCATGGCGATCAGGCAGTAACCCATGCAAGCCGGGTTGCTCCACGGCCCGTTCAGGTTCATCAGCATACTTGCGTCTATCTCGTTCACCTCCTTGTCCTTCATGCGCTCTTGCCCCTCTCTGCCGTTCTGTGTTACAATCATCTCAAAACACGAAAGGAGGCAATTCCATGGCATCACAATTTCACATCCGCACCAAGGATATCCCACTGCTCGTTCGTGCGCTGCAATCGCTCGAAACTGTGCCGGATTCCTGGTTTGGCCCTGTAGATGATCCGTCTTTGATTTCTGCAATGAAGAACGCCGCCTGCGCTCTTCCGGCCAAGCTGCAGCTTAAAACGCTTCAGCTGTCCAATCTTGATGTACTGGCCCTGCAGCAGGCGTGCTGCTATCAGTGTCTGGAGATAGATCTTTCAAAGCAGGACTACCGCCTGCTGGAAGATTATTCAAACCAGTTCGCTGCGCTTCTGGCTGCGGGTAATCTTGGTATGTTACAGTAACTGCTTCGCTCTGTGCACCGTTTGCAAGTGCCATTCTCTGTGCCCGCCTCAGGCGGGCTTTTTTGTTCTCTTTGTCCACGCTCTCCCCTCCTTTCATGCGCTCTTTTCCGGACCCGGCTTTTCCGCTGGTTCCTCGTCCCTGCTCTCTGCCAGCACCAGGGCACCCTCGATGATGTACCCGATCCGCTCCTGGGTCTTAGGGGGCAGCTTGGCCAGCTGCTCCAGCATTTCCCGGCTTTTCTTCTCTTTTTCGCTCATGCCGTTACCTCCTTTGTAGTCCGTTTGATCCGTTCACGGTTTAAAATCTGTCTCTGCAAGTTCAGATTGTGAACCTCACAATGCCATTATAGTTTATCCTCATAACTTTGTCAAGGATTATATTTCATTTGCAGTTGATTTTCTAAACTTTCATGTTATAATGGAATCAGACCAAAAGAAAGGAGGTAAATCTCATGTCTGAAATTTGCGACCGCATCAAGGAAGTCCGCAAGGCGAATAACCTTACCATGGAGCAGTTCGGCAAAAGGATCGGGTTAAGTAAATCCGCCATCAGCCTGATTGAAAAAGGGACCAACGGCACCACGGACCAGACCATCCAGTCTATCTGCCGGGAGTTCGGGATCTCCGAATCCTGGCTCCGCACCGGGGACGGTCCCATGCTGGATGATACCGCTGATTCCATCCTGGACCGCCTGGCTGCCGAGTATCACCTGGACGACCGAAAGTGTGCCATCCTCACGGCCTTCCTGAAGCTCAGTTCCGCCGATCAGGACGCTGTGCTCCGGTACGTCTCCGGCGTAGCCGCTGAGCTCAGTGCCCAAAAGCCCGACCCTCTGGACATCGACGCCGAGGTGGAGGCATACCGCCAGGAGCTCCTGGCTCAGAAAAAAGCGGAGGCCGATGCATCAGCATCCGCTGGCTCCGCCAACGCAGTGTAAAGTAAATGTAAAAAGGCTCCTGTGCATTGCTGCACAGAAGCCTTTTTACGTTGCATAAGCAACAAAACGATTTTTCTATTGATTTTTTGGTAAAGTTGTCATTTGAATATTCTTTCTCAATCATCTACACTTATAAAAAACGTGGAGATGATAGTGTGAACCTTGAAAAATCCCCATCTAGCATCCGTACCATAGCAGCCAGTCTATGGACTATTCCTGCAATAATACTTTCGTATTTATTTCAAAATAGAGCTGAACTCTTTTTTCTGGAGATAATTTATATATCTGCTCTATTGAGCAGTATCGGGGTCGGATTCTCTGAATTGCCATTTGGAAAAATTTTTACTGTAGTTTCCATTCTTCCATGTATTGCCAATTCTTACTATTTTATCCTACTATTTCCATTTGATTTTCAGGTACCCTCACTTGCTGATATCCTAAAATTTATTTTTTTATTTATTTTATTTTCTATTCCCGCCCTTCTCCTCATTGTTGTGGCAATTATACCAATATTTACAATCCCTGTATTTTTGGTTTCACTGCTTTTCATGCTAATTTCGGATGTAATTTATACGCTTATAAAGAAGTTATCAGCTTCTTTTATAGTTTATACCAGCCTAGCGGTTATTGCATGTATCTTCATAGTTAGAGCCAACTTTCCACCTAATTTTCAGCTCCAGCCTTTGCCGACTAATATAGTTTCATCACAGGCTGTATCGGAAAGTACAAGCAAAAATTACTCCAACAAAGAAGCTCGCCAAGGCGAAGAAGTTTCCACAACATCCCCTGTCGTGTGGATTCCCACACATGGTGGAACAAAATATCATCGGCGTTCCACCTGCAGTGGCATGGAGGATCCGGAACTTGTCACCAAAGAATACGCTATAGATCACGGGTTCGATGCTTGCCAAAAATGCTACTAGCGGGTAAAGCAAAAGCCCCCTCAGCTGTTCCCAGCCGAGGGGGCCTCTGCCAACCGCTCAAACCCGTCAAAAGAAAAGTAGGAGGTATCATGCAGAGCACGGGGCTGCACCCGCCGCTCCGTTTGTAGTATAAGCTGTTTTGGCGTTTCGCGCAACCCGTCAAAAAAAGAGTGCCCGGCAGTGGTACGATGCACCGCCGGGCTGTAACAAGGAGTAAAATACGAATTCCACTCGTCGCGCCTGCCTCTGTATTGTAGCATGCTTTAGGCAGACGCGCAACCTGTATACCTGGAGGTGTGCAAAGCATAAAAAAACGGACAAATACCGCCGTCCGGATCAAAAAACTCAAGCAGACGAACCGCCGAGGAATCCTCGGCGGTTGAATAAACAAAAACGCCCCGGTGCTGCCAACACCGAGGGCAGAAGGGAAGTGCACAGAATGGCAGCCAACAAAAAAGGAACAGACGGCCGCTACCGCTACCGGGTCAACATCGGCAAGGATGCCGACGGGAAGCCAAAATATAAGAACTTCTACGGCACGACGGCCCGCGAGGCCCGTGCCGCTGCGGAAGCCTACCGTATCTCCCTCGGCAAGGGCGCAGATCCGTCCCAGATGGACGCCACCCTTGCCACCCTGTATGACAACCTTATTGCGGCCAAGCGGGCAAAGGGCATCGGCCAGAAGAGCCTTGACCGCTACGAGGACAACAAAAATCACTGGGGCCCATTGCTGAACCGGCCTGCTGCATCCCTGCGCAGTGCCGACTTCCAACAGGTGCTCAATGCCTTGGCCGACTGGCACGATGGCCAGCCCCCGCTGTCCCACTATACGCTGTCCAACCTGCGCAGCAGTGCAAAGGCCGTCTACGACCTTGCGATCCCGGAGGTGGTACAGTACAACCCCATCCCTAAGACCACCTGCCCGGCAGGCACACCGCCGGAAGTCCGCGAGCCCATCACCGAGGAACAGCAGCGCTGGATCCGTGAGACACCCCACAAGGCCCAGCGCGCCGCCATGCTGATGCTTTACTCTGGCCTGCGCCGCAGTGAGGCCACAGCCCTGACCTGGGCAGACGTAGACCTGCAGGACGCAACGATCACGGTAAACAACGGCTATGACTTCCGTGCCAAGCGCAGCAAGTCCCCCAAGACCGCCGCCGGTGTCCGTGTGGTCAACATCCCGAAGGTGCTGGTGGACTATCTCCGGACGCAGCAGGACGGCTGCCTGTATGTGCTGCACAACGACAAAGGCAAGCGCATGACCGAGCAGGGCTGGAAGCGGCTGTGGCAAAGCTATATGTGTGACCTGAACATCAAGTACGGGCATCAGGGGGCCGTAAACAAGCACGACCCCGCCGGTGTGCCGATGGTCATCGACACCTTCACCCCGCACCAGCTGCGCCACACCTTCTGCACCCTGATGTACTTTGCCGGTGTGGACGTCATGACCGCCCGCGATCAGATGGGCCACAAGGACATCAGCGTCACCCTCGGCATCTATACGTCGCTGGATAAAAAGTTCAAGAAAAAGAAAATCAACCGGCTGGATTCCTACCTGAAAAAGACGTGCTGACCGCCGGATTTTTGAGGCCGGTGGCGCAAAAGTGGCGCAAGTAGTTATTGAAATGACGCTCTTCCGTTAGAAATACGCAAATCAACCGCACCCTCGTAATGAGCAGGTCGCCTGTTCGAATCAGGTCAGTAGCTCCAACATGAAAGACCCGGAAAAGCGGCTTGCAGCCTAGCTTTTCCGGGTCTTTTTGCATCGTTTTTATAAGGCACTTCTGCGCGGAAAAGTGCGTTAATTTCTCCATTTTTCCCGCTGGAGCAGACCTTTGTTCAGCTCACAGGCCGCCATGCAGCACACGGCAAAGGCCAGCAGCGCACAGTCCGGCGGCACCCGCCGCATGGGGATCACCCGTTCGCACAGGTTGCCAAAGGTCTCCACGGCCTGTTCCGGCCATGTCAGGCAGAACAATGCCAGCGACAGCGGCAGGTGCAGCAGCCGGCCTGCCAGCAGCGGACGGAAGGACACTTCTCCGGGGCAGAGGGTGCGCACCTGCAGCAGCACCGATGCCCCCTGTATGCTGAGGGCGGCGCAGCACAGACTACTGGCCCACAGGCCGGTGCGGGCCGCATAATCGCAGCCGGAGCACACCTCCAGCAGCATGGCCGGGAAGGGTGCCCACGCGGCGGGCAGAAACTGCTCGCATCCGGCTGCCAGCATCCGGAAATACAACACGAATCCGCACAATTTCAGGTACTGCACAGCCGCCTGTGCGATCACTTCGTCCAACCGGGGCGGCGCAGTCTGGGTGGACTGCGCAGAGCGTACCGGGGCAGCGGGTGCCGGGTGCAGACGGTTCAGCAGAGCGGCGGTGAGACACCCGGCCAGCACCTGTGCAGCAAACAGGCGGATGCCCAGCACCCGGCTGCCCAGCATCTGCTCCCCTGCCGTGAGGATCACGAAGGACGGCCCGGAGCAGATGCAGGCCGGGAGAAGGGCCGACGCCTCCTGCGGGGTCAGCTCCCGGCTGCGCACGGCTTCGGCCACCGCAGCCGCTGCCGGGGCAAACCCACCCAGGAACCCGATGAGCAGCACCCCACCGGCCGCCGGGCTGCACACCCCGATGAGCCGTGCCACCGGACGGAACACAAACCCCAGTACCTGCCCTGCCCCACAGCGCATGAGCAGAGCGGAAACGATGAGAAATGGGAACAGTGACACCAGCAGCGGCCCGCCGCACAGGGCAAGCCCCTGCTGCAGCGCACGGGCGCAGCACTGCGGCGCTGCAAACACCAGTCCTGCCGTGCCAATTGCCGCCCCCAACAGCACGACCCGCTGAAACCGGAACGTCTGATACATAACTTTCCCCTCCCGCTCCATATATATGGAACAGCGGCCCGCATTTATGGCACCTTGGGCCAAAATATCAGAGCGGAACGGGAGGGAGCCGAATGAGTCCTGCGCACCGCGCGCCTTTTTCGCTGCGGCGCTGGCTGGCCCTTTTGTTCCGGCAGCCGCCGCAGGGGCTGTACCGTCGTCCCTGCCTGTACCAGAGCGGCAACCGGATGGAGATCGAGCATTATGAAGCCATCCTCACCTACGACGAGACCCGCCTGCGGCTCCAGCTGCCGCGCGGGCAGCTGACCATTTACGGAGAGCGGTTACAAATCGAAACGCTCACCGCCCGGCGCATCACGCTGCGGGGCTGCTTCGTCCGCACAGACTACACCACGGAGCACACCGCCACAGGGCAGCGCCCTACCGGGCATCTGCCGGACAGGAGGCCGTCATGGAACCCGTTCGTCTCTGGGCCGCGGTAGAATTCACCGCGCAAAACGGCAGCACCGACGCCCTGCTGGGCCATGCCGCACAGGCAGGGCTGCACCTGACCCGCATTGTACCGCTGCCCGGCGGATTCCGGGCGCGCTGTGCCGCCTGGCATTACTGCCCGTTGGCCGCTCTGGCCCGGCAGGGGCATGTGCGTCTGCGGGTGGAAAAGCGTCTGGGGCTGTTTTTTCGGCTGCGTCCGCTGCTGCGCCGCACCGGGCTGTGGGCCGGGCTGGCGCTGTTTATTCCGCTGCTGCTGTGGAGCCAGCAGTTCGTCTGGGCCGTGGACACCAGCACCCTCACCCGCGGACAGGCCGCCCGGGCCTTTGCCGTACTGCGGCAGGCAGACCTTGCCCCGGGGGCTGCCGCCACCGAAGCCAAGCGCACCGCCGGGGAGTATGCCCTGCTGGAAAGCGGCGAGTTTTCCTGGGCCAGTCTCAATTTTGCCAAAGGGCGGCTGGAAGTCCGCGCCGCCGCTGCAGTGCCCAAGCCCGCCATTGCGGCCGGGACCCTGCACGGCCTGCGCGCCCGGTGCGCCGGTGTGGTCACCAAGACCAACCTGACCAGCGGCACGATGCTGGTGGTGCCCGGGCAGGCCGTGGAGGCTGGACAGGGGCTGATCGGCATGGCGCGGCAGGAGCGGGACGGCACCCTGATCTTTGCCCCGGCAGCGGGCACCGTGCGGGCACAACTGGAGTGGAGTGATGCTCAGTCCGTTCCGCTGGAAGAGACCGTTTTACAGCCGACCGGGCGCTGCACCGTGCGGTACCGGCTGAGCGCTGCCGGGCAGAACTGGACCCTGCCCAGTGTTCAGCCGCCGGAACAGGCACTGGAGCGCACCCGGCACCTCCAACCGGAGCTGCTGGGGCTGCCGCTTCCCTGCTCCGTGGAGGAAACCACCTTCTACGAGCAGCAGCCGCAGCTTCTGCGCCGCACCGAAACCCAGGCGCTGGCACTGGCGCGGCTGCACAGCCTGCAGGCGCTGTACACGGCATTCCCGGATGCCGTGTTGATTGCCCGGAAGGAGGACACCTCCTGTACGGACACCACGCTGGAATACACCGCCGTCTACACGCTGGAAGCCGACATCTGCACGCAAAACGACCCCGGCAGCTGAGCTGTTCCGCTCGCCCGCCGGGGCCGTTGTATGTTTTTGATCAGAATCAGGCGTTGGTGTTCTGTGCCGCTTCTTCTGCGGCACGCTGGGCGGCCTGTGCGTCGTATTCAGCGATCAGGTCGTTCAGGTCGTACTGATACCGGCTGTGGCAGAAGTGGCACACCACTTCGCAGTGCGGGTCCTCGTCCCGCATCTTCACCAGTTCCCGGCGGCCCAGGCTCAGCAGCATACCCTTGGTGCGTTCCTCGCTGCAGTCGCACTGGTAGCCCACCGTGCGCTCATCCAGCACCTGCGGGGCAAAACCGGCCATAGCCAGCTCCATCATGTCCTTGGGGGTCTTGCCGGCGCGCAGCATCTCGGTGACCGAGGGCATGGCCGCGATATTCTTTTCCAGTGTGTCGATCTCGGCATCCGTTGCGCCGGGCAGCAGCTGCAGCAGGTAGCCGCCTGCACACAGGATGGACAAGTCCTTGTCCACCAGCACGCCCAGGGCGCACACGGTGGGGATCTGCTCACTGGTGGCGTAGTAGCGGGTCAGGTCCTCGGCGATCTCGCCGGACACCAGCGGCACCTGGCCGACGGTGGGCTCCTTCTGCAGCCGGTTGTCCCGGATGACCGTGAGCACACCGCTGCGGCCCACTGCACCGCCCACGTCCAGATGGCCGTCGGCCTTCGGGGGCAGCTCCACCAGCGGGTTGTCGATGCAGCCTTTGACGTTGCCCGTGCCGTCGGTGCAGGCAATGAGCACACCGGCCGGGCCGCCGCCCTGCACCCGCAGAGTGACCTTGTCGCCGTCATCCTTGAGCATGGAGCCCATGAGCGATGCACCCGTGAGCAGGCGGCCCAATGCCGCGCTGCAGGTGGCACTGGTGGTGTGCAGCTGCTCGGCGCGGCGCACAAGTTCGGTGGAATCCACACCGCAGAACACGACGCCGCCGTTTTCCGACAGGCCGCGGATCAGGTTTGCCATAACGTTATCCCTCCAATTGTGTATACTGCTTGACGGCGCAGAAGAAATAGCGCTGGCTGTCCTCGGTCAGGGGGCCGAAGGTCTCGCCGTCGCAGACGCTTTCCAGCGCAAAGCCGTGCTTTTCCAGCGTGGCACGGATGGTGTCCAGGTCGTAGGTATACTCGCAGAATTCCTCGTGGAAGTGCTCACCCGTCTCGTGGTAGTCGATGTCCACGGTGATCTCCACCTTCCGGTCGGCAACGTTGTAGTGGTTGCGCCACACACAGGAAGCGTCCTCTTCCTCAAAGGTGAATTCGTTTTCGCCCAGCACGTTCTGGTGCTTGTAGGGGGTATTCATGTCAAACAGGAACACGCCGCCCTTTTCCATAAAGAACCCGGCATTCGCAATGGCCGTATCCAGATCCGGGATGTGGTTGAAGGTGTCAAAGGTAGACACCGCCGCCCGGATGGTGCCGTAGAGGTCCAGCTTGAGCAGGTCCTGCCGCAGCAGCAGCAGTCCCCCGGAAAGGCCCAGCTGCTCCGCCTTGTCCCGTACCACGCAGAGCATCTCCTCCGACTGGTCGATGCCGATCATATCGTAGCCCGCCTGGGTCAGCATCAGGGTCAGTTCCCCGGTGCCGCAGCCCAGGTCTGCCACGATGCCGTCCCGGATGCCGTGGGCCTCCAGCTGGCTGTGGATGTGGCTGTAAAGGGCGTCGTAGTCGGCCTCGCCGTTGAACTCATCGTAAAAATAGGCAAATTCGTTGTACGCCATGGTGTTACTCCGCTTCCTGGTCCTCGGCAGCCACAGCGGCGTTCAGCACCGCCTGCAGCTCCGGGATGCCGTAGCCGTTCTCGCCGCTGGTCAGCACCACCTTCTGGCAGCCATAGGGGCGGCAGAGGTCCTCGAACTGTTCCAGCGTGGAGGCCAGCTGGCTCTTCTTGAGCTTGTCCGCCTTGGTCAGGGCCACCACATAGGGGATGCGGTGGTAATGCAGATACCGCAGCATCTGCAGGTCGTCGGCACTGGGAGCGTGGCGGCAGTCCAGCAGCTGCACCAGCAGGGTGTGGTGCCGAGGGGCCTCAAAGTAGCTGTTGATCAGGTCATCCCAGCGTTCCCGGTCGGCGTTGCTGACCTTGGCGTAGCCGTAGCCCGGCAGGTCCACAAAATAGCAGTCATCCACCGCATAGAAGTTGATGGTGGCCGTCTTGCCCGGGGTGCTGGACACACGGGCCAGGTTTTTGCGGCCGCACAGCTTGTTGATCAGGCTGGATTTGCCCACGTTGGACCGCCCCGAAAAACTCAACTCCGGGCGGTCGCTCTCGGGCAGCTGGCTGGAAATGCCGTAGCTGGCAATAAAATCAGCTTTGTTGAAGATCATGGGGGATTCCTTTCTGTTTTGTCAGCAGACAGCCCCGGTCTGGGGCTTTTCGGCGGCAGGCGGCACGATGCTCTCGGCCGTCTTGGCCTTTTTGCGGGTGCGGCTGGCCGGAGCTTTGGCCTTTTTGGCGCTCGTCGGCTTGAGCAGCGCGGCGTTCAGCACCTGGGTCAGGTTCTGCATGGGCAGGAAGGTCAAATTCTTCTTGACCTCCTCGTCCACCTCGTACAGATCCGGCTCGTTGTCCTTGGGGATGAGCACCGTCTTCATGCCCTCGCGGTAGGCCGCCATGCTCTTTTCGCGCAGGCCGCCGATGGGCAGCACGTTGCCGTGCAGGGTGATCTCGCCCGTCATGGCCACATCCCCGCGCACCGGCATCCCGGACAGGCAGGACACCAGCGCCGTGGTCAGGGTGACACCGGCCGAGGGGCCGTCCTTGGGCACAGCACCCTCCGGGGCGTGGATGTGCAGGTCGCACTTCTTGAGCCGCTCCGGGTCGATGCCGTATTCCAGCGCATGGACCCGCACCCAGGTGACAGCCAGCTGAGCGCTCTCCTTCATCACATCGCCCAGCGAACCGGTCACCGTGATCTTGCCGCTGCCGTTGTCGATGACCTGTACCTCGATGGGCAGGGTCTCGCCGCCCACACTGGTCCAGGCCAGGCCGTTGGCAATGCCCACGGCATTGGTGCGGTTGAGAAAGTCGGGCTTGACGAAGCGGGGGCCCAGCAGATCTTCCAGCATGGAGCCGGTGACCGACACCGTCTCCGCCTCGCCGGATGCGATCTTCCGGGCGCACTTGCGCAGCACACTGGTAATGGTGCGCTCCAGATTGCGCACGCCGGCTTCGCGGGTATAGCCGTCGATGATCCCGTACAGGGCGCTCTGGCTCAGGGTGACCTTGCCGGTCAGGCCGCAGGCCTTGAGCTGCTTGGGCAGCAGATGCTTGCGGGCAATGTTGTATTTTTCCACGCGGGTGTAGCTGGGCAGCTCGATGACGTCCATGCGGTCGCGCAGGGGGCCGGGAATGCTGCCCAGATCGTTGGCCGTGGTAATGAAGAGCACATGGCTCAGGTCGAACGGGATGTCCAGGAAGTGGTCGTTGAAGGTGCTGTTCTGCTCGGGGTCCAGTGCCTCCAGCAGAGCTGCCGCCGGGTCGCCCCGGAAGTCACCGGCCAGCTTGTCGATCTCATCCAGCAGCATCAGAGGGTTCGAGCTCTTGGCGGTGATCATGGCGCTGATGATCTTGCCGGGCATGGCACCGATGTAGGTGCGGCGGTGGCCGCGGATCTCGGCTTCATCCCGCACGCCGCCCAGACTGATGCGCACATACTTGCGGCCCAGACTTTCGGCGATGGAACGTGCAATGCTGGTCTTGCCCACGCCCGGAGGGCCGACGAGACAGATGATCTGCGCCTTGACGTCCGGAGCCAGCTTGCGCACGGCCAGCGTTTCCAGAATGCGGTCCTTGACCTTTTTCAGGCCGTAGTGGTCGCGGTCCAGGATCTGCTGGGCACGGTTGATGTCCAGATCATCCTCGGTATAGCTGTTCCACGGCAGGTCCAGGCAGGTGTCCAGATAGGTGCGGATGACGGTGGCTTCCTGATTGGAGCCCTGCATCTTGGACAGGCGGTCCACTTCCTTGAGCAGCTTTTTCTCGCTGTCCTCGGCCAGATGCAGTGCCGTGATCTTGCGGCGGTACTCGTCGGCCTCGGCGTGGGTGTCGTCCCCCTCGCCCAGCTCATCGCTGATGACGTGCAGCTGCTCGTGCAGGTAGTAGTCGCGCTGGTTCTTGTCCATGGACTCGTTGACCTTGTCCGCGATCTCCTTCTCGATCTTCATCACCTGGCACTCGCGGCGCAGCATCTCCACAAGACGCTGCAGACGGCCCGCGAGGGTGTTCTCATTCATCACAGCCTGCTTGTCCTCGTAGCGGAACAGCAGGTTTGCGGGCATGTACTCGCTGAGGAACTCCGGGTCGGTGCTGGACACGATGGTAAACACCACGTCCTTGGCCAGACGCGGGTTCATGCCCAGATACTCGTCAAAGCCGCTCTTCAGGGCGCGCAGCAGGGCTTCGGTCTCCACGGCGTCCTCGGTCTTGCCGACACGCACCGGGGCCGGGCGCACGGAAGCCAGCAGGAAATCGCCGGTGGTGTCCAGATCGGTGAGCTTGGCGCGGTACTTGCCCTCCACCAGAACCTTGACCAGATCATCCGAGACGCGCAGCACCTGCTTGACCTCGGCCACGACGCCGTAAGCAAACAGATCCTCCTGGGTGGGGTCACTGAGCTCCATCTCCTTCTGCGCCACAAGGAACACATTGGAGTTGTTGGCCATGGCCCATTCCACGGCGGCAATGCTCTTTTCGCGGCCCACCTCAAAGTGGACCAGATTATTCGGGAATACGACCAGCCCGCGCAGGGCGATGGTGGGCAGATGCAGTTCCCGGCGCTCTGCCTTGATCGTTACTTTTTCAGACATGATGCAAACACCTCCCGGCTGCCGATGGATGGTTCTGTCCGGCAGCCCTGTCAGTCTGGGGTTTTCTCATAAAATCAAAATCGTTTGTTTCTTTATTATACTGATTTCCGGTCAAAATGCAACCGCTGCCGCAGTGGCGTCGGTTATTCGCCCCGCTTTTCGCGGGTGCTGAACCCCAGCCGCCCCAGTGCCGGCAGCAGTGCCTTGAGGGTAATGGACGTCAGTGCGCCCATTACCAGGCCCAGCACCAGCATGACCGGCGCATAGTACAGCGACAGCGACGACGAGATGATAACGCCGGCCCCCAGCAGCTGCCCCACATTGTGAGCCAGTGCGCCGCAGACCGAAAGGATGAACCAGGTGGGCCGCACCGGCACCACATAGTACAGCACGGCCATGACCAGCAGCGACAACAGGCCGCCGCACAGCGAGAGGAACCCCGCCGTGAAGCCGGACACCAGAAAAACGAACAGTGCCTTGAGCACGTCCAGCACCAGCGCCTGCTTGACACCCATGAAGAACAGAGCGTACATTACCACGATGTTGGCAAGGCCCAGCTTCATGCCGGGCAGAAGGCCCGGAATGACCAGCGAGCCTTCAATGAACGAAAGGGCCATGGCCAGCGCGAACAACAGGCCCGACAGGGCGATGTGCCGCGTCTTTTCATAGCTGCGTGGATTTTTTGGCATGCGTGTGCTCCTTTACTCTTCGGCCTGGGACTGTTCGTAGCATTCCTGCTCTTCCATGGCGGCCTCCCATGCGGCAAACAGCTCTTCCTGATGGAAACGCAGGTCGCTGAGCTCGTCGCTCTTCTGGCGCAGCAGGTCGGGGTCGTTGTACACCTCCGGGGAGTTGATCTCGTTGTCCAGCTCCACTTCCCGGGCACCGCAGGCCTCCATCTCGTCCTCGCAGGCCTTGATCTTTGCCCGCAGCTCGGCGCGGCGGCGGCGCTGCTCCTTGCCATAGCCTACTTTGGCAGGGCCGGCGTCCTTCTGGACCGCCGGGGCCGGGGTGCCACGGCCCATCAGGGCGTCGTAGCTGGGGTAGAGGGTGGCCTTGCCGTTTTCCAGATACAAAATCGGGCAGGCCAGACTGTTCATCAGGTGGCGGTCGTGGGTCACCAGCAGCAGCGTGCCGGTGTAGGCCATGAGGGCCTCGGTCAGGTTCTCGCGGGTGTAGATGTCCAGATGGTTCGTGGGCTCGTCCAGGAACAGCAGATTCGGCCGCTCCAGCACGATCTCCGCAAAGCGCAGGCGGGCCAGCTCGCCGCCGGACAGTGCCTCGCAGGGCTTGAACACCGTATCGCCCCGGAAGCCCAGCTTGGCCAGATGGCTGCGCACCTCCAGCTCAGTCATACGGGGGTACTTGTTCCAGATCACGTCGATGACCCTGCCCTGGCCCAGGCGGTTCTGCTGCTGGGCAAAGATGCTGGGCCGGGCACCGGTGCCCAGACGCACCATGCCGCCGGAGGGGCGGCGCTTGCCGTCCAGCACCTGCATCAGGGTGGATTTGCCCGCGCCGTTGGGGCCGGCGATGATCAGCCGCTGGCCGCGGCACACCGTATAGGTAAAGGGCTCCAGCAGGGTGCGGTCCCCGATCTGGATGGTCAGGTTCTTGAGCATCACCAGCTCGTTCCAGGGTTCCACATCGTATTCAAAGCGGAATTTGAGCTGGTTCGTCTCGTCCTTGGGTGCCTCGGTGATCTCCAGCTTTTCCAGCTGGCGGCGGCGGCTCTGGGCCATTTTGGTGGTGGAAGCACGCACAAGATTGCGGTCCACATAATCCTGCAGCTTTTCGGCCAGGGCCACGTCGGCGTCGTGCTGCTTCTGGCGCAGGGCATCGGCGGCCTCCTTCTGGGGCAGGTAAGCCGAGAAGTTGCCCTTGTAGGTGGTCATGGTCTGGAAGGAAACCTCCCAGATCTTGGTACACACATTGTCCAGGAAATAGCGGTCGTGGCTGACCACCAGCACCGCACCGGAATAGCCCTTGAGGTAATTTTCCAGCCATTCCATGGTGGCAAAGTCCAGGTGGTTCGTGGGCTCGTCCAGGATCAGCACATCCGGTTTTTCCAGCAGCAGCTTTGCCAGACGCAGCCGGGTCAGCTCACCGCCGGAAAGCACGGCAATGTTCTTTTCCCAGGTATCCTGCGCAAAGCCCATGCCGGACAGCACTTTTTTGATGTTGACATCCATGTTGTAGCCGTCGGCGGCATCCACGATGTTCTGCAGTGCGTCGTGCTGGGCCAGCAGGTCGGTGTTGTCGGGCTGGGCTGCCATCTTGCGCTCCAAAACCTGCATCTGGGCCATGGCGTCCAGCACCGGCGCAAAGGTGGCGCGCATTTCGCCGTAGATGTCCAGCGTGGGGTCCAGTTTGGCGTTCTGTTCCAGGTAGCCCAGCGTCACGCCATGGGTCACGCTGAATTCCCCGTCATAGTCCTGATATTCTCCGGTCAGGATCTTGAGGAGCGTGGTCTTGCCCGCGCCGTTCTGGCCCACGATGCCAATACGGTCCTCCCGCTCGACACTGGCCGTCACATCGTGCAGCACGACTTTTTCGCCAAAGCTCTTTCCAAGTTTTTCCAAATGTATCAGCATTGTTTCAATCCATTCTGTTCTGCTGCGGTCCCGCAGGGGCTCAGCACTGGTGGCGGCGGTTCTTCAGTCCCACATTGGCCAGCTCGTCCTGCTCCATGACCAGCGGATAAAGTTCTTCCAGGCTGGCGATCTCGTAGGTGGGGATCACCTTGCCCGGGTTCTCGGTGTGGTTGGGGTTGAACCAGCAGGTGTCCAGCCCAGCGTTTGCACCACCCTGGATGTCGCTGGTCAGGCTGTCGCCCACCATCAGCACATGCTCGCGGTTCTCCACGCCCAGTGCCCGCAGGGCGGCGTCAAAGATGCGTGCACCGGGTTTCTCGCAGCCCAGCTTCTCGGAGATGAACACATCCTCCATGAAGTTGGACACGCCGCTCTCGGCCAACCGCCGGGTCTGCACCTTGTGGACGCCGTTGCTCACCACGGCCAGCGTGGCCACCTCCGACAGCTCCCGCAGCACGTCCAGCACCTCGGCGTTCATCAGGTCCGGGTGGGTGGACAGCTGCTCCAGATAATAGCGGTTCATCTCTGCGCCGTCTCCGGCGGCGTCAATGGCTTTGAGGAAGCGGCTGAACCGCTCGTTGAGCAGCTTTTCGCGGCGGATCTGGCCTTTTTCCAGCTGACGCCACAGTTCCTCATTGATGGTGCGGTAGGTCTGCACTGTTTCGGCGTCCGGCTCGATGCCGTAGTTCACCAGCGTTTCGGCCAGTGCCTTGCTCTCGGCGGCGTCAAAGTTGAGCAGCGTATTGTCCGCATCAAACAGGATGCAATAGTATTTTGCCATAATATCCCCTCATTTCCTTTTCCGGCCCGCTTTGCAAGGCGGGCATTACAACAGGGAGAAGCCAGCCCTGCGGTGGGCAGAGCTGGCTTCTGTTCATTCCGAAATCATTTCATACGCCTGTACGTCGGTTTGTTCCGGTTTGTTTTCTGAACAGGTTGTTTGGGCGGTGCAGGGAGTGGCATTGCATTTCTGCATTTCCTCCTCCAGTGCACCGTTTTCTACATTTTCCCAATCGGTATCGTAGTAATCCACGCTGCCGTCGGTCACATCTTCTGCACCGGGCAGGCCCGGCACCCGCGGCTCTTCCCAGAACATCGAACCGCCTCCCTTCCCCTCAGCCTATGCGGCGCAGGAACAAAGGGTTCTGCGCTCAGGAGCGGGCTGCCGGTTCTTCGGCCGTGTCATTTTCGGCTTCTGCCTTGGGAGCCGGGCTCTCAGAGGAAGCACTGCTGTGAGAGCTGCTCTCGGAGCTGCTGTGAGAGGAACTGGCGGCCGCACTGCTGCTGTGCGAGGTGCTGCCGCTTCCGGCTTCCGACGAGGAACCGCTGTGAGACGAGCTGCCGCTGTGGGAGGAGCTGGTGCTCTCGGCCCCGTTGGAGCTGCTGACGGATTCCTTTTCCGACGAAGAAGAGGAAGAAGAACCGGATGTACTTCCGGAGGAAGCCCCGGAAGAAGTGCTGGAAGAACCAGACGAAGCAGTACTGCCGGACGAAGAAGAGCCGGAGCTGCCGGAAGAACTGCTAGAAGAGCCCGAAGAAGCTGCCGGGGCACCGGGCACCGTGATCTCCAGCGTGTTGCTGGTGACGGTGCTGCCGTTGTAGCTCACCACTGCGTAGACCTTGAAGGTAGTGCCCTGCATCTCAGCCGTAATGGGCACCGTCACGCTGGTCTGGCCTGCAGCAGAAGCAGCCTCCACACCGTTGGCATACCAGCGGATGGAATCTGCCTCCAGATACTTGCCGCTGATCTTCGCGTGGAAGGTGCAGCTGCCGCCCACTGCAGCCTTGCCGCTGCTGCTGATCTGCACCGAGGCGGCAGCAAACACGGCGGTCACATCCAGATTCTGCTTGAAGTTGGCATCCGTGCGGGTCTTGTTGGTCACGCCGTCGCTCCACTTGACGAACACATGGCCCGATGCCGGGACCGCCGTGACGCTGACCGACTGGCTTGCACCGACGCTGTAGGTCAGTGTGGTCTTGCCGTTGTCATTGCCGGCGCTCAGGGTACCGCCGCCGGTCTTATCCACGCGGTAGGATGCCTGATACTGGGTGGTGTCCTCCTGCACTTCGGAAGAAGAGGAGGTCACCTCACTGCTGGACGAAGCCACAGCAGAACTGGGGTCGGGCACATATTCGGCGCGGCGGGGAATGTTGTTGGTGTCCGGGCGGCGGTCCTCGGTCTCGTAGGCATGGGTGCACAGGTAGTTCAGCAGCACCTTCAGGCCGGAGGTCTTGAGGTGGATGTCGCCGCTCTGGTAATAGTCGGCGTTGCCGTAGCCGGTGGAATCCTTGAGGGCTTCGGCCGTGTTGAGGAACTTCAGGCCCATTTCCTCACACATGGACAGCAATGCCATATTGAAGTCGTCGATCCTGGTCTGGTCCATGTTGGGATAGTTGGAGTGGTCGGCAGGCACCGGCGGCACCGTGTTGACGATGATGTCGGTGTAGGGGTAGCTGGTCTGGATGGCCTGCACCAGCTGCTTGTAATTGCTGATGAAATCCTCCACGGCCATGCCGGTGTCGTTGGTGCCCAGCATGATGACCACGCGGCGGGGCTTCATCTTGGCCACAGCTTCCGCGATGGTGTAGCGGCTGCTGTCCTTTTTAAAGGTAACGATGCCCTCGTTCAGGGCCGCGCTTGTGCCAATGCCCTCCTTGGCGCAGAACTGCTGCAGGCTGATCAGGCCGTTGGCATACAGACGCACCGTGTTGGAATCGCCGATGAACAGCGTCTCATTCTGGTAGGCGTCACCCGCGTCCGCCGTCTCGGGGAGCAGTGCACTGGACTGTTCGTTGATCTGGTAATGGTCGGCGATGTTTGCATCATCCGCAGGCTGCTCGGTGCCCGGCTGCTCCGAAGAGGCAGCCGGTTCCTTGCCACGGTGGATCAGGACAAGGGTGATGCCAATGGTCAGCAGCGCCGCCAGTGCACACACAATGCACACCAGCACTGCCTGCTTCTGCATGGGCGTCAGCGACTGTTTTTCCGGTTGTGTATTCTGTCTCATAGTTTTCACCATTCCCTTTATTGCGCGTTGTTTCAGGCACGCTGCTCCAGCAGCTGGTCGGCAAGGTCGGCGCAGCTCTCGGCCAGCAGCACCGGGTGGAAGGGCGCAAGCTCCCCGCGGCTGCCATAGCCGTACAGTGCACCGGCAGCGTCCAGACCGCAGTCTGCCGCGCCGCGCATGTCGTCGTTGCGGTCACCGACCATCAGCACCCGCTTGCCCTGCAGCATGGGCTGGCTGAGCACATAGTGCACCACGTCGGTCTTGGTGTCGCGGCTCTCGTCCATGGACGCGCCGCCGATGAAATCAAAGAAGGGTGCAAGACCCTTTTCTTCCAGGATCGGGGTGACCACCTCGGTGGGCTTGGAAGTAGCGGTGCACAGGATCAGCCCGGCGTCCTTCAGGCGCTGCAGCATTTCCGCTGCACCGGGGTACGCGGCGCATTCGTGGCTGCCCTTCACCGCGTAGCTTTCGCGGTAAAGGCGGGTGGCCTGCTCGATCTTGTCCAGCTCGGTGAAGTGCTCGCCGAAGCTCTTGCGCAGCGGCGGGCCCAGATAGCGGCGCAGGTTGACGCCGGTAACGTCCACGCCCATTTTCTGAAAGACCTCTTCCAATGTATGGAGAATTCCGGGAGCGGAATCGATCAGGGTCCCGTCCACGTCAAACAGGATGGCATCGTAATGCAGCAATTGCGGTTTCCTCACTTTCATGGTGATACAGTCTATAGTATAGCACAGATTGTGCGCCTCAGCAATTCCAACAAATGCATTTTCCGGTTTTTATGCAAACTTTCCGTGAAGAGACGGTAAACAAAAATGCCCGCCCGGCACCCGGGCAGGCAGAGGGCCTTACTGGTCAGCAGAACAGCCGCTGCCGGAAGGCGGATAGTAGAGGTTGTTGGAGATGAACTCCAGCTTATCCTTGAGCACGAGCTCCAGGTTAGCCACGGCGTGCACCATGTTGGTTGCCGAGTCGTTGACCTCAAGCAGCTTGCACAGGTCCAGCCCATCCAGGCCCATGGCCACCTTCATCTTCTGGCTTTCGGCACACAGGATGTGGCTGAGGGCCGTTTCCTGCAGGGCGATGCTCTCCATCAGGTCGATCACAGCCTGGTCCAGCGTGACCTTGGGCATCTCTGGGCACTGGGAGCGGGTACAGGTTTCAGCAGACATAGAATACCATCCTTTCCGGTCAAGAGGGTTTGCACGCCCCATCCTATGCCCTGCCGTGTGGCGGCGTTACTGCTGCTTTTCGCGCACCTTTTCAATGGTCTGCCGGTAGCCGCCGGTGCCGTACTGGATGCAGCGGTTGATGCGGCTGATGGTGGCAGTGCTGATCTCCACCGTTTTTACGATCTGCTCGTAGGTGCTGCCGTCCAGCAGCAGCTTTGCTGCCTCCAGACGCTGCGCCATGTCCGAGATCTCCTTGACGGTACACAGATCCTCGAAGAAATCGTAGCATTCTTCCCGCGTTTCCAGGCTGAGGATCGCGTCGAACAGCGCGTCGATGGTTTCGTTTCTTCTGGGATTTTTCTCGGCCATAACAGTTCTCCTTCTTCTGATCACATCGGGTCGGTTCATCGTGTTATTACTTTAGCACTTCAAAGTGTGAAAGTCAAGCATTCTGCGTGAACTCTTTTCAGGAAACGTACTGTTCAATTTAGCTCTTTTCACATATGAATAAAAATCACCTAAAATTCTCTTAGAACTTCTTTGCCGAATTGGCGCATCCTCCGAACTTCCCGGAACTATATTGACAAATTATGAATTCTGCCCTAAAGTAGGAGCAATCATTCGGCAAATGCGACGAACAGGACATGATCATTTGCAGCACCCTCTTTCAGCGAGCCGCCCTTTTTGATGCAACGGCGGCAGTCAGGAGCAAATGACCCTCCCCTGCAAGCAGCGTGTGTGAACGGGACCCTGACCGTCCTGAGTAATGCAACGCCGTCCAGCCCCCGTTACCGGGCAGCATGGCAGATGCGCCATGCGTGGGAGTGGCTGTCCACCGACAGCAAGCGAAGTGGTACCGCGGAGCAGAATCATCCACAATGTGCAGTGGATGTGTGAGCCTTCGTCTTCGGGAACGATCTTCCGCCCAAGGAAGATCTTCCGGATGGACGAGGGCTTTTTTTACACCCTGCGGCCCTGCTTCGTCTGCCGGACGGCGCTGTGCACCTGGCCGGTTTGCCGCGTGAAAAAAAGGAAAGAGGTAAAAACAATGAATACGCTGGTCATCGTACTGATCGCCGCCGTGTGTCTGTTCGGTGCTTACGCACTCTACGGCCGCTGGCTGGCAAATAAGTGGGGCATCGACCCCACCGCCAAGACCCCGGCTGTTGTCCATGAGGATGGCCGGGACTATGTTCCCACCGACGGTTGGACGGTGTTCGCCCACCAGTTCAGCTCCATTGCCGGTGCAGGCCCTGTCACCGGTGCCATCCAGGCTGCCGCTTTCGGCTGGCTGCCCGTTCTGCTGTGGGTCCTGCTGGGCGGCATCTTCTTCGGTGCCGTCACCGACTTCGGCGCTCTGTACGCTTCCGTCAAGAATGACGGCAAGAGCATGGGCATGCTGATCGAGAAGTATATCGGCAAGACCGGCCGCAAACTGTTCCTGCTGTTCTGCTGGCTGTTCTGCGGCATCGTCATCGCTGCCTTTGCCGACATGGTCGCAGGCACCTTCAACGCCTTTGGGGCTGACGGTGCCCTGGTGGATGCCGCCCAGACCAACGGTGCTGCCGGCATGGTGTCCATCATGTTCATGGTGTTTGCCGTGGTCTTTGGCCTGCTGCAGAACAAGTTCCACTTCACCGGCTGGAAGGAAAACGCCATCAGCATCGTGTTCATCGTGCTGTCCTTCGTGGTTGGCGCAAACGCTCCTGTCATCCTGGGCAAGGCTGCATGGAGCTACATCACCTTCGTTTACATCTTCTTCGCTGCCGTGCTGCCCATGTGGCTGCTGAAGCAGCCCCGTGACCACATGACCACCTTCATGTTCGTGGCTATGATCGTAGGTGCCGTTCTGGGCCTGATTGTCAACCACCCCGTCATGAACCTGCCGGTGTTCACCGGCTTCAACAACGCAAAGCTGGGCACCATGTTCCCCATCCTGTTCGTTACCGTGGCCTGCGGTGCCGTTTCCGGCTTCCACAGCCTGGTTTCTTCCGGCACTTCCTCCAAGACTGTTTCCAATGAAAAGGATATGCTGAAGGTCGGCTACGGTGCCATGATCCTGGAGAGCCTGCTGGCTGTCATCGCTCTGTGCGTGGCAGGCGCAGCCGCTGCCGCCGACGGCACCCCTGCCGACGGCACCCCCTTCCAGATCTTCAGCCGTGGCGTGGCCAGCTTCTTTGTGGGCTTTGGCCTGGACCAGCACTTTGCTTCCGTGTTCATGACCATGTGCGTTTCCGCTCTGGCCCTGACCAGCCTGGACGCTGTGGCCCGTATCGGCCGTATGAGCTTCCAGGAGCTGTTCAGTGTGGATGACATGGAGCACGCTGAGGGCTGGCGCAAGCTGCTGTGCAACGTGTACTTCTCCACCATCATCACTCTGGTGTTCGGCTTCATCCTGACCAAGATCGGCTACGCCAACATCTGGCCGCTGTTCGGTTCTGCCAACCAGCTGCTGAGCGCTCTGGTTCTGGCTACCCTGTGCGTGTTCCTGAAGGTCACCGGCCGCAACAACAAGATGATCTTCCCCCCGCTGATCATCATGCTGTGCGTCACCTTCACCGCTCTGGTGCAGCGCCTGATTGCTATGGTCAAGGCCATCAGCACCGCCGCTTCTGTAACCATCCCCGCTGGCGAGACCACCTGGGGCGCTGTGTTCATCGCAAACGGCCTGCAGCTGATCCTGGCTGTCCTGCTGATCGTTCTGGGCCTGAACATCGTGGTCCACTCCTTCAAGGCTTACCAGAAGGCTGAACAGAACAGCGAAGTCAAGGCCTGATCTCTCAGATCGGCGCATCGCTTAACGGAATAGGCAAAATGCCGCTGACGGAAGAAAAGCCGTCAGCGGCGTTTTTGTTATAGGTTCCAGGCCTCCCAGCTTTCCAGGGCAGCCAGCTGCACCGGGGTGTGGAACCAGTGTTCCCCGCCCTGCAGGATGGTCAGATGTGCCCCGCTCTGCCGGCGGAACCGCTCCATCACCGTACGGGAGGTCAGCGCATCCTTGTCGCCGTACAGCACCTGGGTGGGTGTATGCCACTGCAGGGGATGCTCCCGCACCCAGCACAGATACGGCCACGAAAGCGTTTCTCCCATCTCCGTGGGAATCTCCCCTGCTGCCTTCAGCTGTTCTTCGGTGACATGGGCGCCCTGCATCATGCTCAGGATGAGGGTTTCCATATCCACCACCGGGGACACGAACAGGGCCTTTTCCGGCTTTTCTGCCCGCAATGCCTGCATAGCCAGCCATGCCCCGATGCTGACCCCATAGAGCCGGATATGCGGCCAGACCGGCTGCATCCGGGCATAGACTGCCTGAATTTCCGGCACCACCGCCCACGGCAGCAGCTGTTCCGGGCGGTCCTTGCGCGCTCCGTGTTCGGGCAGGTCGATGGCCAGCACCTGCCAGCCTGCTGCGCAGGCGGTGTTTGCAAAGCGCTCAGCCTCTTCCTTGCAGCCATTTTTCCCGTGGACATAAAGATACACCTTGCGGCTGCGCTCGCCGTACAGGATAGCCGGAACGCCCGCAAGGGTAAGCTCCTGTTTTTTCATGGTGGTCATGCGCCCCTCTCCCCTACCGCCCTTAGGGGGCGGTTTTTCTTTATGATAACACAGTCCGACCCTAAACACAAACAAAAAAGGGGCCGCAGCACCTTTCGGTACTGCGGCCCCCGGTTTGCCTTAGAAGTAAAACTTACTTCACCATGCTTGCAACTTCAGCAGCGAAGTCGTCAGCACGCTTCTCCAGGCCTTCGCCCTTCTGGAAGCGGGCAAACTTGACGATCTTGATGTCGCCGCCCAGGTCCTTTGCGACCTTTGCGGTGTACTGAGCAACCGTCAGGTCGCCGTCCTTGACGAACTCCTGATCGACCAGGCAGTTCTCCTTGAAGAACTTCTTGATCTTGCCCTCGATCATCTTCTGCTTCACAGCCTCAGGCTTGTTGGCGGTCTTGGGATCGCCAGCCATCTGGACCAGCATGATTTCCTTCTCCTTGGCCACGACCTCGGCGGGGACAGATGCCTCGTCAACATAGCCGGGGTTGGCAGCTGCAACCTGCATTGCGATGTCCTTGCCGTAAGCAACGAACTCGTCCTTGGCCTCGATGCCATTGGTGGTCTCGAAGTTGACCAGGATGCCGTGGGTGCCGCCGCCGTGGACGTATGCAGAGCAGACGCCCTCGTAACGGACGAAACGGCGGACCTTGATGTTCTCCTTGATGACCAGGATCAGCTCCTTCAGAGCCTGATCGACAGTCTCATCGCCCATCTTGCAGTTCATCAGGGCCTCAACGTCAGCAGGGTTCTGCTCCATGATGACCTTGGTGGTGTCCTTGACGAACTTGACGAACTTGTCGTTCTTGGCAACGAAGTCGGTCTCAGCGTTGACCTCGATGACAA
>ENA-OVGR01000374-OVGR01000374.1-human-gut-metagenome-genome-assembly--contig:-NODE-374-length-53520-cov-6.597325_pt1 | contig 53520 bp, 27 predicted proteins | sample MGYA00237775_ERZ505429 | MGnify/ENA primary metagenome ERZ505429 (study PRJEB26158, sample SAMN06016345) | human gut metagenome | biome: human gut; feature: ankylosing spondylitis patient; material...
TAGTAAGTAATTGTTTTCTCTGGAGCGGGAATATAAAATAATATATTAAAAATAAACACCAAAATATTTTTTTTGATCTACATAATTTCTTTTTTGTTTCTGTAATCAATAGATTATTATATATACGTATTATCAATTTAGTTATTTTTGCTCGTTCAGTTGTGTTGATGTCTTTTGGGATTTAATCCCTATTGATATATGCAAGAAACTTGTTGTAAAACATATATTTGTATCTCCAACTATGTCAAGTTTACATATACTGACATGAATAGACAACAATGGTAGGATAGAAATCTTCTATATTAAGTTTAATTTACAATTTTGTATATATGTTCAAAGTAAACTAAATACATACACCTACTAACAGCAAAATATATGCTGGCGAAAACAAAAAAATCATAAGCTTTTGTTTTTGCCAGTATATATTAGTGTAATGGTCAAAAGAATACCTGCAACCACAAGAAAAGATATACTTTGTGTACTACTTATCGATACTATATATTGATATTATATTTATCTAAAAAAGACTGGTTTTTGTATGTAAATTATATGCTTTTATAATTAAACACTTTCTTTTCTATTATTAATACGTAAATAATTAATAAATAAGAATATTATTCTATTTTTTGTATTGTTATTGAGCAGTTTTAAATGAATCAAAAATATAAGTGGAACTTCGGAAACGAATTGTACTGAAAAGAGAAGATTTGGCATCATATTGACGCCCTAAGAAGGTTAAGAATTAATAAAACCGTTAAATCTGTGTCCTTTAGAATGTATCATTAAGGACCACAACCATATTTCTGACTTATTGTTTACAAAATATTGATTAATAATCGGTTGTAAATACTAAAATTGAATGTAATGATTGACCCGTCAGTGACTGAGTTGGGTGAAGTGGTAGTGGTGTCTAACGGGGTTTCCCGTGTGAAACGTTCCGCATTCAATGCGATAGCTGTAGATACAAAAGAATTCCAGAATTCTACCAAGAATCTGAGTGATGCTTTGGCTAAAGCTCCGGGAATGAAACTCCGTGAGTCGGGGGGGGGTAGGTTCGGATATGCAATTGATGTTGGATGGTTTCAGTGGCAAACATGTGAAGATATTTATTGACGGTGTACCTCAGGAGGGAGTAGGGAGCTCTTTTGGCTTGAATAATATTCCTGTGAATTTTGCAGATAGGATTGAAGTGTATAAAGGGGTGGTTCCTGTAGGATTTGGCACGGATGCTATAGGTGGTGTTATCAATATTGTAACCAATAAGAAGAAACGTAATTGGTTTTTGGATGGCTCCTATTCATACGGGTCGTTCAATACGCATAAATCGTATGTGAATTTCGGACAAACTTTCAAAAATGGCTTTACTTATGAAATAAATGCTTTCCAAAACTATTCGGATAATGATTATCAGGTGGACGCACCGGTAGAGGACTTTGAAACCGGAAGAATTGATAAAGATAAAAGGGTACGTGTGAAGCGCTTTAATGATACCTATCATAATGAGGCGGTTATAGGTAAGATGGGTATTGTGGATAAGAAATGGGCAGACAGATTGATGTTGGGCTTTACTTATTCACACATGTATAAGGAGATACAGACCGGAGTACGTCAGGAAATAGTCTATGGGGAAAAGCATCGTAAAGGACATTCGTTGATGCCGTCATTGGAATATAGTAAACGTGGTTTATTCATCAAAGGTCTGGATGTGGCATTGACTGCCAATTATAATAAAAATGCAACGACAAATATAGATACAGCTTCCTATAAGTACAATTGGTTGGGTGATAGAAAATTAATGAACTCACCCGGTGAACAATCCAATCAATATTCACGGGCGGATAATAACAATTGGAATGGAACATTAACCGTTAATTACCGTCTGGCGAAAATACATATGCTGACCTTTAATCATGTGTTGAATACTTTCCGCCGTTCTAACACTTCTTTGTTGGCTAAGATGGAATCGGAGGATGCCATAGCTAAAGAAACCCATAAGAATATCTCCGGATTGTCCTATCGGTTGATGCCGTCTGATAATTGGAATCTCTCAGTATTTGGAAAATATTATAGTTTGTATGTGGCAGGTCCTATGGCTACGACTACGAATCAAGATGATTATGTCCGTACTACCCGAAACATGAATTCCATAGGATATGGAGCTGCGGGAACTTATTTCATTCTACCCGGTTTGCAGGCGAAATTGTCATATGAAAAAGCATATCGTCTGCCTACTATTGAAGAAATGTTTGGAGATGAGGATTTGGAAATGGGAGATATCAGTATAAAACCGGAGAGTAGTGACAATTTGAATTTTAATTTGAGCTATAACAGAACATTTGGCAGGCATTCTGTATATATGGAAGGTGGAGTGATTTATCGGAATACAAAAGATTATATTCAGCGTAATATTGCGGATTTGAGTGGTGGTAAATATGCTGCGAAATATATTAATTACGGTAAAGTATTGACGAAAGGATATACTGTTTCTGCTCGTTACGGTTTTGGTAATTGGGTGAGTATAGGAGGTAATTTTACCAAAATGGATGTACGCGACAATATGAGAACATCTATTTCCAGCAGTGCGGAAAATCTGGCTTATAAAGAACGGATGCCGAATCTGCCCTATATGTTTGCTGATTCGGATGTTACTTTTTATTGGCGGGATTTAGGAAGGAAAGGCAATATGTTGACCGTGTCTTATGATAATCAATATCTGCATAACTTTACTTATTATTCTTCCCGAATAGGCTCAAATAAGGGGGATTATGTGGTACCTGATCAATTCTCGCACAATATATCCTTTTCTTATAGTTTGCAAAAAGGACGATATAACGTATCATTGGAATGTCGTAACTTCACAGATGAGAAGTTATATGATAATTTTAGTCTTCAGAAGGCCGGTAGGGCTTTTTATGGTAAACTGCGTGTTTGTTTCGGTAATTAAAGAATTGGAAAAAGGAGTTTATAATTAATTGGATTTAAAATTAAATAGAAGAATAAAATGAAGAAAGATTTCTTTTTGAACGGATTTGCTGCTATTGCTATAGTAGGAATGGCGTTGAGTGCATGTACGGATAATGAGCCGGATTACGGTTCGGGTACCGAGGCTAAAGGTGAGTATGTTATTGCATCGTCGGTCACAGCGTCTGGAAATACAACGAATGTGCTGCTTACTTCTGAAACGTTGGATAAAGGTACTGTTTCTACAGTGAATAATGGTCTTGTGAATGATGGTGCAACTCAATGGGTGTTTTACAAGAATCAATATCTTTATGCGCTGACTTATAATCAAGGGAATGCAGGTACGACCCGTTCTTATATCATGGATTCAAATAATGAAGTAAAGGCTCGTTCGGGGGAGTTTGCCGTAAAGAGATTTACTACTTACGGTATTTATGATAAATATATCATGACCTCGTCTACCGGTGACGGACCCACTGCGTATGCTGATGAGAATGGATATTTACCAAAAATGTTTTTGCTTTCTTATTTGGACGTATCTGCTGAAACATTTACCACGAATGATACTCAAAATAAGGCTTATATGTCCGAAAACTTCTTGGGAAATGGAGAATATGTAACATTGGCCGGCATATTGGAACGAAATAATAAACTGTATAGCGCTGCTATTCCAATGGGATTAAGTCAATATGGTTCGGCTACTGACGGGGGAAAGTGGATACTTCCCGGCAATGAGGATTTGGTAAAGACAGAAGATGGTGGTTCCAACAGCAGCAGTTATAAAAAAGGTGAATTGCAATGGACGCAATATCCCAATAAATGCTGGGTGGCTATTTTTGATGATGAAACGCTGACAAATAAAAAAATCATAGAAACAGATAAGATCAGTTATGCTTGCGGGCGTTTTAAATCACAGTATTATCAAACGATTTGGGCGGCAGATAATGGTGATATTTATGTATTTTCTCCTAGTTATGCGAAGACCATGAAGGATAAGCGCCAGCAGACTACCTTGGATGCCGGAGTAGTACGTATAAAGGCTGGAACAGAAGAGTTTGATCCTGATTATTATTATAGTATCGAAGCGCAGACCGGAGGTAAATCTTTCATTCGTTGTTGGCATATTACGGGAGATTATTTCCTGTTGCTGATGTATGATCGTCCCTTGACTGAAACTGGTTTCACTGCTAATCAGTTAGCGATATATAAAGGAGAAACCGGAAAACTGACTTATGTAACCGGTTTGCCTTCTGTCGATTTGATCTCCGGCTTTGGTAATACTCCGTATGTGGAGAATGGATATGCTTATATGGCTGTAACTACAACAGAAGGATATCCGTCTATTTATAAAATAGATCCGGTTGGTGCGGTAGCGACAAAGGGTGTTTCTATAGAAGCGACACAAATCAGTGGCGTCGGTAAACTGCAACCTCAGAACTGAGTATTGTAATAATATAATGGGAGTCTGCGGGCAGTATGTGCTTATGCAGACTCTTTTTATGAATCGTATCGAAGATTTTATGAAGAAAATATTTCGCCAAATACATCTTTGGCTTTCTGTTCCTTTCGGGTTAATCATTTCCTTGATTTGCTTCTCGGGAGCCATGTTGGTTTTTGAAAATGAAGTGATGGAACTGGTCAGGCATGAACTTTATTATGTAAAAAAGGTAGAGGCAGTTTCACTTCCTGTTGATCGATTATTGGAAGAGGTAGAACTCATGTTACCCGACAGTGTGTCTGTCACAGGAATCAATGTTTTCTCTGACCCGGAACGTGCTTGGCAGGTGAATTTGTCCAAGCCTCGTCGTGCTTTCATGTATGTGGATCAATATACTGGTGAGATTAAAGGTAAATATGAACGTCCTGCATTTTTTGTGACTATGTTCAGGCTGCATCGCTGGCTGTTGGACAGTATGAAAGCGGATGGCGGAGTCTTCTGGGGAAAAATGATTGTAGGTGTCAGCACCCTGTTGTTTGTCGTGGTTTTGATATCGGGTATCGTTATCTGGTGGCCTCGTACACGAAAAGCCTTGAAAAATAGTTTAAGAATATCTGTCGGCAGGGGCTTTAGAAGATTTTGGTATGACCTGCATGTTGCAGGTGGTATGTATGCGCTGTTTTTTTTGTTGGCTATGGCCCTTACCGGGCTAACATGGTCTTTTGGATGGTATCGGACAGGTTTCTATAAAGTGTTTGGCGTGGAAGTACAGCAGGGAGGTGCTCATGGTGGGGTGACCCGGCGTGGGGGGAAAGGCGGCGACCAATCCGGAAAGAATGTTTCTCATTCTTCGTCCTATGTTTGTTGGCAACAAGTTTATGAACAATTAGCCCTGAATAATCCCGGCTACAAACAGATAACCTTATCAGATGGGGCAGCAAATGTTTCTTTCAATACCTTCGGTAATCAACGTGCTTCCGACCGTTATAAATTCAATCCTCATACAGGTAAGATTGATGAGGTAGTTTTATATAAAGATGCTGAGAAGGTTGGAAAGATTCGCGGATGGATCTATTCTGTACATGTTGGTAGTTGGGGCGGTATGCTTACCCGTTTACTGACGTTTATAGCAGCTTTGATAGGAGCCACCTTGCCATTGACAGGATACTATTTATGGATAAAACGTATTTGGAGAAAGAAAGTAAGAGTAAGTTGAATATCTTTGTTATAAGATTAGGGGGCGAAAAGAATTTTATCATATGACCTGTTGTCGTGAATGACAGGTCATATGATATTGTTACAGGATTTTTTAGAACCACTTTATCTTTCTGAAAATAACAAAAGCCAACGCAGATAATGTGATGGATGCCAAAATAATAAAACTAAAAGCATGTGGTAATGCATCTACATGTACATCTACATTCATTCCATAGAAACTAGCTATTAATGTGGGTACCATCAGAATGATGGAAATACTGGTCATGCGTTTCATGATGGTGTTCACATTGTTGGATATGATGGAAGCAAATGCGTCCATGGTTCCGGTTAAGATATCACTGTAGATATTAACCGTGTTATATGCTTGTTTTAATTCAATGACTACATCTTCTACCAAATCGCGGTTTTGATAATCTTTTTCCTGGAAGATACTTTGCAATTTACCTACCATCACCTCATTTCCACGAATGGACGTATTGAAATAAACCAATGTTTTTTGTAGTTTCATCAATCTGAGCAGGTCCTCATTACGTATGCTCCTTTCTAATTCTTTTTCTGCGGCAGCTACATCATTGTTTATTTGTTTCAGATATTTCAAGAACCATACGGCAGATGAGTAAATTAACCGTAAAATCAATTCAAATTTATTAGGCACAATGATTCCTTTACGTCGGGTGTGGTCAATAAAATCAGGAATCATTTCAGTGGAGTGATAACACACGGTAACAATGATTTCATTATTTGTAATGATACCGATGGGGATAGTGATATAAGGGATGCTTCCCTGTTGTTGCAGGGGGATTCGGATAATGGTCAGTAGCCAGTTGTCTTCCGTATCCGTTCTCGGACGTTCATCCATATCGGCGATGTCCTCTAAAAAAGTTTCGGGAACTTTTAATTCTTTAGTCAGAAACTCAAAATCACTTTGGTCGGGGCATTCTACATTCACCCAGCAGTTTGGCATCCATTGTGACTTTTCTACAAAGCCATTCTCACAATAAAGATATTTTCTCATCTTATTGCCTCCTTTCGTTCGTTTATATCCGTTCAGAGGCATTCAGAGTAGTGATTGCCCTGTCGGATCAGTTAATACTATTGCACGTTCGTGGTATTGAATCGTCCATTTTTGTTGATTGTTTTTTGTTTTAAGCGGTACAAAAGTACATAAAACCTTTAAAGGACAGACAGGAGTCAGGAGGCTTTTATATTTTTTTTAAGAATATCACCGGAAAGCAATCAGTGCCGGAGCAATGATGGTTTTGTCGCCATAGCGCAGTTCTAACGTACTGTGTTTACCGATTAAGTTCCCTGGTGGAAACTATTGTTGTTAAAACATTTAGCATCCTTTTAATTACATGCAAAATTCACTTAAAAAATCGTTTGTCCAATACCTATTTATGATGAATCTTGTTCTATATAATCCTAATAATTAGGTATTGTGGAAGGTGCTGAAGTCGGCTACCTTTGCAAATGTAATAATTACAATTTAAAAATCAGTTTTAATTTAAAAATAAAAAGAGTATGGAACCAATTATTAATTCACAAGTTCCTGAATTTAAAGTTCAGGCATTCCATAATGGAGAGTTTAAAACCGTAACTAATAAAGATATTGAAGGTAAATGGGCTATTTTCTTCTTCTATCCTGCTGACTTTACGTTTGTATGCCCTACCGAACTTGTAGATATTGCTGAAAAGTATAATCAGTTCAAAGCAATGGGAGTGGAAGTATATTCTGTAAGCACCGATTCACATTTCGTTCATAAAGCATGGCATGATGCGTCTGAAAGTATCCGCAAAATCACTTATCCGATGTTGGCAGATCCTACAGGTGCTTTGTCGCGTGCATTTGGTGTGATGATTGAAGAAGACGGTATGGCTTATCGTGGTACTTTTGTAGTGAATCCCGAAGGCAAGATCAAATTAGCTGAAATTCAGGACAACAGCATCGGGCGTAATGCTGATGAACTTCTTCGTAAGGTAGAAGCTGCCCAGTTTGTAGCCACTCATGATGGTGAGGTTTGTCCTGCTAAATGGAAGAAAGGTGCTGAGACCTTGAAACCGAGTATTGATTTGGTAGGTAAAATTTAAAGTATAGAACTCATGTTAGATAGTGCGATAAAAGATCAGTTAAAAGGTCTTTTTGCCCAATTGGAAGCGCACTATACTTTTGACATCTTTGTCCACCCTCAGCACGAAAGTCGTGCCGAGTTGGTGGACTTGTTGGAAGAAGTGGCTTCCTGTTCGGATAAACTTTCCTGTCGGTTGCAGGATAGTGAAGGGCTGAAGTTTATCCTTTTAAAAGAAGGAAAGGATACGGGAATCACATTTCGTGCCGTACCTGGTGGTCATGAATTTACTTCTTTGTTGATGGCTGTTCTGAATGCTGACGGCAAAGGAAAGAATTTTCCGGACGAGTTTATTACCAGACGTATCAAGGCGTTACAGGGGCCGATTAGTTTGACCACCTATTTGTCTCTCACCTGTACCAATTGTCCCGATGTGGTTCAAGCTTTGAATATGATGGTACTTCTGAATGGTCAGATACGCCATGAGGCAGTAGATGGATCTATAAATGAAGAAGAAGTAGAACGGATGAAAGTACAGGCCGTTCCTACTGTATTTGCTGATGGTGAACAGATTCATGTGGGGCGTAGCAGTATGGGGGATCTGTTGGAGAAGCTGGAAGCCCGTTACGGTTCGGTGGAATTGGAAGCTGTTGAAACAAAAGAATATGATGTACTGGTAGCCGGTGCTGGTCCTGCCGGTGCGACAGCTGCTATCTACTCGGCTCGTAAAGGGTTGAAAGTAGCAATAATAGCAGAGCGTATTGGTGGACAAGTCAATGAAACGATGGGGATTGAGAACTTGATATCTGTGCCTCAGACTACCGGTAAACAGTTGGCCCAGGATCTGAAAAAACATTTGGCGGAATATCATATTGATATTTTAGAAAATCGCCGGATAGAGAAAGTGGAAGTGGCAGAGGGCATGAAAGTGTTGTCTGTGAAAGGTGGAGAAACGTACAAGGCTCCCGTATTGATCATTGCTACCGGGGCGAATTGGAGAAAATTGAATGTTCCCGGTGAAGAAAAATACATCGGTCATGGAGTTGCTTTCTGTCCTCATTGTGACGGACCATTTTATAAAGATAAGGAAGTAGCAGTCATAGGTGGTGGAAACTCCGGGGTTGAGGCTGCTATTGATTTGGCGGGAGTCTGTTCCAAAGTGACTGTATTCGAATTCATGGATACTTTGAAAGCGGATACTGTTTTGCAGGAGAAAGCTAAAAGCCTGCCCAATGTGGATATTATTACTAATACTCAAACGGTAGAGGTGTTAGGAAACGGTGATAAAGTGGTGGGGCTTATAAAGAAAGACCGTTCATCCGAAAAAGAAGAGATCTTTGCCTTGGATGGTATTTTTGTCCAAATAGGTTTGACTGCCAATAGCACTTTGTTTAAAGAATTGCTGGAAACGAACCGCATGGGTGAAATTCTGACTGATAAAAATGGCCGGACCTCTGTAAAAGGTATCTATGCTGCCGGAGATGTAACGGATGTTTCCTATAAACAGATAGTTATAGCAATGGGGGAAGGCGCCAAGGCTGCTTTAGCTGCATTCGAAGACCGGATGCGCGGAACGATTTATTAGTGATAAGTGGTTGGTGGTGAATAGTGGGTGCATATCGCAGTATTTACCACTAATCTTATCACTAAAAAATGCACTCTTTGTATGTATATTGGTGAGAATATGCTTTCTTTGTAGGTGAATCACCGTTTACAGCATTGATATGGCAGAATCGAGACGTACTTCATTGAAAGATTTGGCACAGATATTAGGTGTATCCATACCTACAGTATCCCGTGCCTTGAAAAATAGTCCCGAAATCAGTCGGGAACTTTGTATTAAAGCTCAAAAATTGGCAAAAGAGATGAATTATCACCCCAATCCTTTTGCTATGAGTCTCCGGAAAAATACTCCCCGTACCATTGGAGTAATTGTACCTGATATTGTTACTCATTTCTTTGCGTCTATTTTAAGTGGTATAGAAGATACCGCTATAGCAAACGGCTATTTTGTTATCATCACGACTTCCCATGAGTCATACGACCATGAGAAAAGAAATATTGAGAATTTGGTCAATATGCATGTGGAAGGTATTATAGGTTGTTTATCTCAAGAAACAACAGATTATGCCCATTGGTTGAGTTTGGATGATATGAATATGCCGCTTGTTCTATTTGATCGTGTTTGCATGCCTGACCGTTTTTCTACGGTAGTGGCTGATGGAGTATATTCTGCTCAGATGGCGACACAGCACTTGTTGGATCATGGAAGCAAACGGATTGCTTTTATCGGTGGTGCAAACCATCTGGATATAGTAAGAAAGAGAAAACATGGTTACCTTGAAGCGTTAAGGGAAAATAAGATACCTATTGAGAAAGATTTGGTTGTATGTCGGAAAATTGATTTTGAAGAAGGGAAAATAGCAACAGAAATTTTATTATCGCTTCCGGAGCCTCCCGATGCAATTCTTGCCATGAATGATACATTGGCATTTGCCGCTATGGAAGTGATTAGAAATCATAATCTTCGTATTCCTCAGGATATAGCGCTTATTGGGTATACAGATGAGCAACATGCCAATTATGTAGTGCCTCGCCTTTCGGCCGTCTCGCATCAGACTTATAAGATGGGGGAAGCCGCATGTCAGATGTTGATTGATAAGATTAAGGGAGATAAAAAAATCAGGCAAATCATTATTCCTACTTGTTTGCAGGTGAGGGAAAGCAGTATAAAAAGGAAGGATTGAGAACCGAAATGTATTTTAAGAAGAGAATAAGGCTGAACTCTTCACAAAGAGCCAACCTTATTTCTTTATATATTGGAGTATTATTGAGTGACCAACGTAATAATGGAACGTGCCGGAATCACAACTTTTTCATGGTTTTTGATGCTTCCCACCGGTAGAAGATTCTCTCCATCTTTATCCGAAGTACGATAGATTTTCCAGTTTTTTATAATTCCGTTACGCTGATAGAAAGTAAACTCTTTATCTTCCGCTGCATAATTAATCATAACGAAAACCTCCTTTCCGTCTGTATTTTGGTATGCTGAACACATTAGTCCGGTTACATCTGTATCGCCTTCAGGAATGATTTTCCCTTGGTTGTCTTTGGCTATAATTGCTTTCCGAACAGCTCCCGGGCGTATAAATCTACTGTAGTTTCCCAAAGCCCACATTAATTTGGAGTCTTTCACCTCACCATTCAGAAAAGTCGGATCACTATACTCACGGATTAATCCGTCCTTATAATCTCCACCGATAGATCGCCACCATTGCCAACTGCGAGCACCTGCATATACAATGTCATGATGAATGATCCGTGCTACATATAATGCTGTCTTCATGGTGAAGTCATATCCTCCGCCTCCGCCGATTTCTTCGTCATTGCCCATGATACAGGTTTCTGTCTGCCAGAAATCCACCTTATACTTGTCTAAAGTATCTTTTAATTGACAACGGATATCGTGTAAATTATTCAGAGGAGTATTAGTCCAATAACTATGCCCTACCATCAGCCGGGGAACATTGGGAGTATCACCCAGATAGGTGGCTGTACTGTCCGGATTAAAGAAAGACTGGATTTGATACCCCCGTTCCCAATTAGTCATGTGAGTATCGAACATACAACGATAGTCAGAGGACTCATTGACTAGAATCTGTGTGTCAATTTGGTTATTTACGAACTCTTTACTGATGAGGCGTATGGCACGGGCTATTTCGCGGTTGGTAGCCGGTGTACCTTCTTGTTTGGGGCCAATCCAGTTCCAATGCCCATCGGGTTCATTGAATGGACAGAGGTAATTGAACTTGATTCCATCGTGTTTCTCCACCCCTTTTATGACATTGGCAAGAAAACGGGCAAAATTCTTATAATGCTCTTCCTTTAAGTTTAAGGTTCCTCCACGGCCTGTGTTGGTGGCAAGACCGTTTTGTGTGAAATATACGGGAGGTGAATTAAGAAATGCCAAAAATTTGTTTACACCCCGTTCTTTTGCCAGACGCAGGAAGTTGCGCTGCCCTTGTTGTTTATTCCAATTATAGTTACCATCTGCCTGAAGGAAACATTCGGCACGCATCCAGGGAGAGGCTATCTGGCTGGCTTCTCCTTGTTCCGCACTTCCGGCTCCTACATTGAAACGCCATAAAGACAGACCGATTCCTTTAGGTTGTCCGTTTTCATGGTTTTCCGTACTGAACAGCCAGTCGGCTACTTGGTTTTGTTTTTCTTGCGGCCATAAGCCGATAAATTGCATGCTCCAACAGTCTGATGCTCCGAAATAATCCATGGTTTGACAGGGTTGGTCTGTTTCTATTTCAAAGTGAATGGCAGGATGTTGAGCAAACAGGTTTGCTGTTGCAAATAAAGAGAATAATAATGCTTTGTATTTCATAAAGTTGAGGGATTATTTCAGATTATAAATGACAGTTGTAACACTTTCCGAAGGCACAATTACTTGTTGGTCTGCCGTGACGTGTACCTCTTGCAAATTTTTGTTATTTGTTGTTGTATAAGTAGTGATGGAGCTTATTTCACTTACCCATTCTTTATGAATTTCGTTTAGCCGGACTCCTTTTTCTGATAGATTGGTATAAACAGCAACAATTTTATCTTTTTTCGGTGAAATCCATGCTGACCCGAAGAAACTGGATGATTCATTCATGTTAAGCATGATACGGCGATAACCCGGTCGGATGAATAGGCTGTAGTTACCTAATACCCAAAGTGTGGGAGTAGCTTTATAAGTGCCTTCTTTCTCTATATCCCCATAAACTCCATCGGAGGGTTCCAGTGAAATCAGTAAGAAGCGGTTTTTGTGTCCCCAGCGGGGGATATCCATTGAGGTCCAGTAACTCCAGGAGGAAACTCCTGCTATAGTTAGGTCATTGTGTATTACTTTTGACATATAAAGTGCAATGTCCATTTCGGTTGCTTGGTCATAGCCTATAAACTCGGAAGAGCTGTATCCGTCGCCTAACATACTCCACTCACTTTGCCATATTTCTACATCATATTGTTGGGCTGCTTGGGCCAGTTGTTTCCGGACATTACGCATACCATCCCATGTGCCATCTGTCCAGTAGCTGTGGCCGCAGATAAGTTTCTTTACATGAGTCAGGTTGCCTATATAGGTGGAAGTTCCAGGTGTGAAAAATGCTGAAAGTACGTTACTGTGGGCGGCATCATTCTTAAATTTGTAGAGATATTCATAATCTCCGGATTCCCCTGGAAGAATATCAATAGAAAGACCGGCAGAAGTGATGGCGGTATCCAATTCACGTATAAGTCTGGCTACTTCATCATTAGTCCATCCGCTGCCTTCCTGGCCGCTGTCCCAATTATATTGGGGTTCGTTAACTGGTGAGATATGTGTCACTGGATATCCTTCGTTTACATAGTATTTTGCTACATCTGATATGTATCTGGCAAAGTCCGTATAACATTCATCCTTCAAATTAGAAACTCCTCCGCTATTGGAGAATCCTTTTCCGTTGGAAGTATATTGTACAGGAGGGGTATTGCTGAAAAGTACTATACTCTGACAACCAAACTCTTTGGCGCGCTGCAAGAAGTAGCGCTGCCCTTTACAGCGTGTCCAGTCTAATGTTAAGTCATCAGTCAGATAAGATTCTGCTCTGCGTGATTTGTCTTCTATTCCACTTGCTTCACCTTGTTCTGCACTGCCACCACCTAGATTCACACGCCACATGGAGAGTCCTATACCTTTAGGTTGTCCTGATTGTATTTCAGAAGAGAATAGCAGTTCACTGATTTTGTCACGATTCGTTATCCAGCTTTTTCCTACGAAGGCAGGTGCCCAACAATCTGATGCGCCAAATCCTGTCAGAGTCTGAAAAGATTGTCCGGCATCTATGGTTACTGTTTTTTCTACGTTTATGCTGCTGTCCGGTTGCCCCGATGTATCCGGTGTTTGGGGAGAATCGTCACTGCAGGCTACAGTAGAAAAGAACAGTGGAAGAGTAAAAATATATTTTAGTTTCATTGTTTTAGATGGATTAAAAAATAGTCGCGGATAATCCTAGCAAACTATCCGCGACAGAATATAAAGACCTATTGAATGTTTAATTCCTGTAACAATCTGTTCTTTTGGGAAAATGATTAATTCCAGCCCGGATTTTGGGTGATAGAACCATTAGACATTGTAATCTCATATAAAGGTATCGGGAATACCATATCCCGGTTTTCGTTGAAGCTGATTCCTTTATCACTTGCCTCACCTTGATTTTCCCATTCGTAAATGTCGCGGGTAGCGGGATCTGTATTGTATTTTACAAATGTACCGTTTGCTCCCATCAGGTTACAAATCATTTTTTTGCCATTGTCATCTGTCCAACGGCGGATATCATAGATTCTGTTTTGTTCCCATGCCAGTTCCAAACGACGTTCTAGCCGGATAGCTTTGCGAAGCTCGTTCCCACTGGATGTGACAGCAGGTAATTTTACACGATTCCGTACCTCATTAAGGTAGGTACGTGCTGTACCATCTTCGCCCAATTCGTTGCAGGCTTCAGCATACATCAACAATACATCTGCATAGCGTAAGATACGATGATCTAATGGAATTTTGTCGATATTGTATACTTCCGGACGTTTTTCAATAGGTACAAAATACTTCCGGACAATACGTGCTGATTTATGTTGTGACGGATCTATAATATAACATTCGGGATCCCAACCGTACTTTTCGATATAATCTTTATAATTGGCGATTTTTGTGTTGTTTTCAACGAACTTGTCGAAGTTATTCTCTCCGGCAATTTCTGTACAACCGGTTTTAATGATAGTCCAACGTAAACGTTCTGTATCTCCTGCATCGATGTAGGCTTGTTCAAGGTTAGCGGTTGGCTGTCCCCAAGACCATCCGTCGCCGGGACCACTACGGGCACCGGTAATAACAGTCAAAGAACCACCCAATGCATAAGTTCCATCATACATATATTGTACTTCAAACAGACTTTCTTCGCTATTGTTATGGTCAACATCCCATACATCACCGAAGTTGTCGAGTAATTTATATTCACCTTCGTCGATGACTGTTTTCAATACATCATGTGCCTCTTGCCATTTGCTTTGGTAGAGGTAAACCTTTCCCAATAGGCCTAATGCAGCTCCACGGGTAGCGCGTCCCATATCTGTAGCAGCATATTGACTACGTTGTGGCAACACATCAGCAGCGGCTTTTAAATCATCTTCAATGAACTTATATACATCTTCGGCCGAAGCGCGGGTAATACCTTGTATTTCTTCGGGCAACAGGAAGCCTGTAATGAGAGGTACACCACCAAAATTCTTCACAAGTTCAAAATAGAAGTATCCACGGAGAAAACGTGCTTCGGCTACAAGCCGGTTCTTCATTTCTTCATCTGAGAAATCAGCTTGTGAAATGCGTTCCACTGCGATATTGCAACGTAGAATGCCTTTGTATCGATACTGCCAAAAGTTGGAGATGGCACCATTGCTTTGTCCGGTACCTTGATAGTGGGCCAAAGAAATATAGTCACTTTGACTTTGGCTGGTATTGCCCATCCAACCGTCATCACTACACATCTCGGAAAGCAACCATACTGTGTTGATATTCCACCATCCGCCAAAAGTAATGGCCTGGTAACAACCAGTAATAAATGCTTCGGCTTCTTCTGCACTTTGGAAATAAGTATCCAAATTTTGTTGCCCGCGCACTTCCTCTGTTAGGAAATCCTCACAAGAAGTGAATGTCAGCGAGGCAATCATTGTTAATATTGTTAATATCTTTTTCATGGTTTATACCTTGAGGGTTAAAATTTTAAATCAATTCCAAATAAGAAAGTACGTGGGTTAGGATAAGCGATGCCGTCAATACCGGTTTCAATTACACTGCCATCTTTACCAATCTGTGGACGTTCAGGATCCATACCTGAGTAGCTGGTGATAGTGAAAGGATTTTGAGCCGACAATGAGAGACGCAATTCGGTTCCGTTCAACCACTTCTTGGGGAGTGTGTAACCCACTTGTAGTAGTTTGCAACGCATATAAGAGCCGTCTTCTACAAAGAAACTTGAAACGCGTGTGTAATTCTGATTCAAATCATTGTAGGACAGGCGAGGAATATCGTTGCTGGTTCCTTCGCCATGCCATGCTTTCTGCAATGTACCTGCCCAAACGTTTTGCCCACTTACGCCGGAGTATAAACCTTTGGTCTTATTGAAAATATCATTACCGAATGTACCATAGAAGTTGGCTGTGAAATCGATGTTTTTATAGCTGAAACCCAAGTTCAAACCTACCATCAAATCGGGATATGGGTTACCGATCCATGTTTTATCATTTTCATCTAGAACTCCGTCATGATTCAAATCCTTAAAGCGAATGTCACCGGGTTGGGCATTGGATTGTACCAGCTTGCCATTTTCGTTGGTGTGGGCATAAACTTCATCCCAATTTTGGAAAATGCCATCGGCTACGTAGCCGTAGAAGCGTGAAATCAAGCCACCGTCTTCATTACGGATAATTTGGTCGCTGTTGAAACCTCCAGTTTGGATAGGACCGTCACCGGAGAATTTAACAGCTTTATTTTTCACTGCGGAAAGGTTCAATCCCACATTATATCGGAAGTCTGCTACTTTGTCGTGCCAGTTCAGACTTAATTCCCAACCGCTAGCTTTCATACTACCTATATTCATCCATACTGTACTGTTCCAGTCGGGGTATCCGATGGCGAAGATATTTTGTTTCTGATAGAGCATATCAGAAGATTTCTTTTGGAAATACTCAAAGGTCATGTCTAGACGGGAGTCAAGGAAGGACATATCCACACCTACGTTCCAGTCTTCTACTGTTTCCCATTTTAGCAAATTATTGCCAACGCCTGATACCATAGTACCTGAAACACGTCCTGGAGCTGTACCGAATACATAATCAGATTGTCCTAACAAAGTCAGCGTAGCATCATTATCTATGTTTTGATTACCTACACGTCCCCAACCTCCGCGTAATTTCAAGTTACTGAAAATCTTCTGGTCTTGCATGAAACTTTCACTGATGATACGCCATGAAGCAGAAACAGAAGGGAAGATGGCATATTTGTTTCCTTTGGGGAAACGAGAAGAACCGTCTGCACGAATAGAAGCTGTTAGATAGTAACGATTGTCATAGTTATACATCACGCGTCCTAAATAAGATACTAATGTGCTGTAAGCAGTTTTACCTTCTGACTTTTGGTTTTGTGTACCGGCATTTACTTCCTGCATTTGATCCATATTATTAGGAACATCGTCACGTGAGGCTTTTGATTGGAATTCAGCAAAGCGTTCAGCTGTAAAGCCACCCATTACATTAATATTATGCTTTTCTGCAAAAGTCGTGATGTAAGTAGCAGTATTAGTCCAGTTCCAATCAAGCCATTCCTGCATTTCACGGGAAACATTACTTAATGTAGATTGTTCCAAAGCATCAATATAGAATTCAGGAGTGAATTTGTCTGTACGGCGGAAGTGTGCATTAGCGCCGAACTGCGTGCGCAGGGTCAGTTTTTGAATAGGGTTTATCTGTAAATAAGTATTTACAATTGTACCCATTTCACGGGAGTGGGAATTTTGGCGAGCCAATGAACCGGCAGGGTTCCACTCCTGGTTGTTGTAAGAACGCTGATAGTTATTGAATTCGTTATCCACCCATTGATCTTCCGGCTTGAATATAGGAGTTGTGGGGTCCATAGACATGGCAGCTGAAAAAAGATCGGGGGTATCATCCCATGATTCTACACGTGGGGCAATGTCGAAACCCATTTTTACATATTTATTAAATGTATATTCTGTATTAAGGCGTGCGTTGATTTTGTCCCAATAACCATAGTCATATTGTGAATTGTTACGGTAGTAACCCATACTCAGGTTATAAACCAGTTTGTCTGAACCACCGGAGATATTGAGTGAGTAATTTTGCACTAAAGCAGTTTTGTTGATTACTTCGTCCCACCAGTCTGTTCCTCCGGGATTGGTAGTAGCGCCTGTATCATTCCAAATAGAAGTTCCTCCGTCATTTGTGTATCGGGTATTGAATACTTCTTTATATTCGGCGGCATTAGCCATTTTGGGTTTTGACAATGTTTGGAAACCTGCAGATGCATTAAAACTGATATTTGTTTTTCCTGCCATTCCTTTTTTGGTTGTGATTAGAATGACACCGTTAGAAGCACGTGTTCCGTAAATGGCAGCAGCCGAAGCGTCTTTTAAAACTTCCATAGATTCAATGTCATTACTGTTTAGGAAGTTGATGTTTGTACCTACCGGCATGCCATCTACTACATACAAAGGATCGGTTCCGTTTACTGTTGTTACACCACGGATTAGAACTTTTGGTTGTGCGCCTGGACCACCACCACTGGTTACTTGAACACCGTTGATTTTACCTTGCAAGGCGTCCATTGCATTACCGGTTACAGTTTCGGTAATTTCTTTTCCTTTTACGGTAGATATAGAACTGGTCAGGTCACTTTTTTTCACGGCTCCATAACCAATAACCACTACTTCGTCCAGTAATTCACTGGCATCTTTCAGCACTACATTGATAACGGTTTGTCCGTTTACCTTTATTTCTTGAGTCTCATATCCTATGCTGGAGAACACAAGTACGGCGTCCTTGGCAACATCGTTTAGTGAATAATCACCATCAATACTTGTAATAGTACCTGTACCTGTACCTTTAACTTGCACTGTTGCACCAATCATCGGTTCTTTATCTGAAGCCGAGGTTACTACACCTTTTACAGTGATGGTCTGCGCATAGCTACATAGACTTGTCAGCGCAAGACACAATAATAATATTTGCTTTTTCATATCTTAAATCTAATGTTACTTGTTAATTGGCCGGAATGAGTTTAGCTCTTTCCAAATGAGCGTCGAATATAAGTTTATAATTCCCTGTGACGTTCACTGTTGGTTTTGCCCAATTGTCACCTACATGATCGGGTTTGGTCCATGCCGGATTGGTATATTTGGCTTCTTTACCATAATATCCGAAGATCTCCGGTTCGTCTGAGTTGTCTACACGCCACGTGCAATAATTCCACCATCCGTCGGAGTGCCAGTTATGAATAACGAAATTCATTTTAGTACCTGCCTCCAGGAATAGGGGGGTATCCAAATAGAACAGGTGAGGATTGGTCTTATCTTGAGTGAAACGCAGGACTTCAGTTGGGCTACTGGTCATATATCCGAAATAGAATTCCTGTAACCACGAACCACCGTCACCCCATGTGTCAAGGCTGATAGAACCGTATGTGTGAGGTATGGGGTCTACAGCATCGGCAATTGAGTAAGTTTTCAGATTGTATGTACTGTTCTTCACATCAATATTAATTTCATAATAAACATTGGCTTGGTCAAGTACGATTGGCATTGCTGTTTCGGGATCGTCTGTCAGTTTGGTGTTATCCTCTGGATCAAGCCCGAAACAAATAGGAGTGAAGTCACTCTTTTGTGGTAAGAAGAATATTTTAGTTCCGGCTTTTTGACAGTAATAATTTGCTTTATACTGATATTCACCTGTATGTTCAATTACCATCGGTACCCCGAATATATCACTATTCAGTTCTTCGGCAGTTGCCACATCTGCCAGATACATTTTGGGAAAATCCGGCATTTCTGAGATATTCAATACACTGGTGGTAGTGGTTGAGTTTTCTTTCTTGTCAAAAGCGGTAATTGTCACATTATAACTTTTCGGTTCATTGGGGAATACTATTATTTCGGCAAAGTTCAATGAACTTTTTCCATCAGCATCTACACGGCGGTTGTCAAACCCGTCTATACCTGGAATATTAATTGTGACATAATCCAATGCACGATCATCTGTAGCCGTGAATCGAAGATTGAATTTCGTTTCATTTTTCATTAATACTGTAACAGTGGCATCCGGGGCAGCAGAAAATACCGGAGCTGCAAAATCTCCGTCCATTGTGATTAATACATCTTGAGATATACTGCGTCCTCCTACATCGGTTACAGTAACTTTGACTGTGAAACGTTCGCCGATTTCATTTCGGTTTATGTCAAAGTAATAACTTAAATCATAACTCTCTTGCGGAGCACCATAGATTTCGATTAAATCAATTGTCTTGTTCAAATGCAGGTCGGCACATTGTAGGCTGATAGAAGCAATACCGTCTTTGTCTTCTAATGTCCCTTCAATAGTAAATCGATGTCCCGCTCCGGACTCGATGTGGTCTGTTGCTAATGTCATTGTTGGATTTTGCCCGTCTACATCGGGGTAGTCGTTATCATCACTACATCCCGTACATAGGTTTGCAGTTACAAGAAAAGCCCATAACATGGCACCATACAAATGTTTCTTTTTCATATTTTATTAGTATTTGAAGATTAAACATCTACTCTAATAGAGGACGAATTAAATTCGTTAGTGGTGCAAATGTACGTGAAGAAGAATTAAAATCCTGATATAAATCTTGCAGAAAAGGGAGGTAAATCTTGCAATGCATGATTTATGTATCTAAAATACAGACTTTATTTGTATTTTTGAACCATATTATTTAACAATGTGTACACTGATGCTATGAGAAAGATATTCGTACTTTGGCTCTTGCTGCTGTCGGTTGTTTCATTGGCACAACCTTATTCTGTTAAGCAGCTTGGTATAGAGAAGGGATTATCCAATAATTATGTGGTGAGCATTGCTCAAGACAAACAGGGCTTTCTGTGGTTTGCCACGGAGGAAGGGTTGAACAAATTCGATGGTACCCGTTTCATTACTTATTTGAAGAATGAAGATTTGACAAGGCAGGGTATAACAGGCAATGAACTGAATTGTTTGTTGGATGATCCTCAGGATTCTATCCTTTGGATAGGCACGCAAAGGGCCGGTCTGAATGCGTATGACTATGTAAATAACACTTTTCTTTGCTATAGGCATGATGGCGAGAACCCCGAAAGTCTGATAACGGATGATGTTACTAAGATTGTGGCAGCTACAGATGGTAATCTTTGGATTACGACATATTGGCGGGGAGTAGATTATTTCGATAAAAAGGCTGGAAAATTCATTCATTACAATACTCAAACAGTTCCGGGATTGGCTAGCGATAATATTTGGTCGGTTGTTGATGGAGGAGATGGAAAGTTGTATATGGGGCATGTGCATCATGGATTCAGTGTGTTGTCTCTTAAAGATAAAAAAGTAAAGAACTTTATGCATGACCCTGAAGATCCGGTCAGTTTGCCAGGTAATGGGGTAACTTGCATTTATAAGGACTTAAGCGGTAATATTTGGCTGGGAACAGACCGGGGGCTGGCACTGTTCAATCCGGAAGCCGAAAATTTTATCCATTTTCATCATAGTGAGGACGGGGTTCCTCATACCGTATTTGATATCAGACAATTTGATGGGAATAAACTTTGGATTGCCATGGAATTTGGAGGAATAGCCATTTTGGATTTAACGCAACGTATGTTTCTTTCTCCTGACCAAGTGCGTTTTCAATATATAAAGGAAGGGGATGATGAATACAGTCTCTCTAATTCTACTGTACGTTGTTTGTTTCAGGACTCCTTTAAAAATGTATGGGCTGGTATGTGGGGAGGTGGAATTAATTTTCTTAGCCATGAATCTTCCTATTTTAATGTTTATAGTTATTCTCCTATCCAGCATTCGGGTAGTAGCCTGAATAATAAGACAGCAAGTAGTGTATGCGTAGCAAGGGATGGAAAGTTATGGATCGGAACCGATGGGGGAGGCATCAATGTATTTGATAAAGGCAAGCGGGTGGCGGTTTATAAAGAAGAAACCGGTGATTTGACTGATAATTCCATACAGGCTGCACTTTGTGATTCGGAAGGAAACCTTTGGTTTGGATCGTTTATGGGAGGAGTGGATTTTTATGATGTGAAAAAGAAAAGTTTTCACCAGATTTTTCCTAAAGATAAAACAGGGGAAGATGTGCGTGCACTGTATGAAGATGCAGAATATGTATGGATAGGAACTAGTAATGGCATCTATAAGGTACGCTTGCATGATAAAGGCATTGCAGATCATTATACAGTAGAGAATAATCTGGTGAGATGTATCTCGAAAGATAATCTTAATCGTTTATGGATTGGTACTTTCGGAGGAGGATTAGGGGTTTTTGATGAACATTTTCAGTGCGTTAAACTTTTTAACGTGACTTCTCTTTTTCCCTCTAATACTATCAATACTGTTTATATGGATAGTCAGAACAGAATGTGGATAGGAACGGGAGAAGGTCTGGTTTGTTTTCCATCCTCTCAGAGTTGGGACTATAAAGTATATCGCAGTGAGGAGGGTCTGTCCAATGTCCATATACGTGCCATTACGGAAGATAATCATGGAAATATATGGGTGAGCACCAATAAAGGTATCAGCTGCTTGTTGAAAGACAAGGAGGTTTTCTATAATTACGATCATTGGGATAATGTGCCTATGGGCAATTTTATGAGTGGAAGTGTGGCGGAAGCTAAGGATGGAACACTTTATTTTGGCTCAATCAATGGCTTATGCCGTTTTAATCCAGATCAGGTATTGGAAAAACGAGAGTCACCTGCTGCAATTATTACGGAGATGCGTATATTCGGTCCGTTGCGTGATACGGACAGTAATGAAAAGGTGATGGCGCTTGAAGGCCAGTCGGAAGTACGTTTAAGCTATATGCAAAATAACTTCAGCGTCACCTTCAATATACAGAATTATGCCTTGGCCGATCAAGTGGAATATGCTTATATGTTGAAAGGGTTGGAAAATTCATGGTATACAGTAACCGATCCTAATAATGTGACTTTCCGTAATATACCTCCGGGAAATTATTGTTTTCAGGTAAAGACAAGAATACGGAATCAGGAATGGGCAGATGAGATAGCTTCTCTGGATATCCGTATTGACCCGCCTGTATGGCTTACGTGGTGGGCCAAGTTATTTTATATTCTTTCGGGTGTTTCTGTCCTGTATTTTATTCTTCATGCCTATAAAAAGAAACTGGATATGGAGTCTCTCTATGAGTTGGAGAAGAAAAATCATGAGCATGAACAGGAGCTGAATAATGAGCGTTTACGTTTCTATACCAATATCACACATGAGTTGCGTACCCCTTTGACGTTGATTCTGGGACCGTTGGAAGATATGCAGAAAAGTAATTCTTTATCAGGGAAAGATTCACAGAAAATATCGGTTATCCATCAAAGCGCCATCCGGTTGTTGAACCTGATTAATCAGATACTGGAGTTCAGAAAAACGGAAACCCAAAACAAGAAATTATGTGTAAGTCGTGACAATCTGGCAGCCCTTGTACACGAGATCGGACTGAAGTATAAGGAATTGAACCGGAAACCTGAGATTGATTTCTGTCTTGAGATTGAGCAGGAAGATATGTCTTTGTTTTTTGATAAGGAGGTAGTAACGATTATACTGGATAATTTGATCTCCAATGCTATAAAATATACAGAGAAAGGAACTATAACTTTAGGATTACATCAGGTGGTCCGGAATAATATACACCATACGGAAATCAGTGTGAGTGACACCGGTTTCGGTATTGCTCCCGATGCATTGCCTCATATTTTTGACCGTTATTATCAAGAGGGAAGCGAACATCAGGCTTCAGGAACAGGTATTGGTCTGGCTCTGGTAAAGAACCTGGTAGTTTTGCATGAGGGGGAGATCAGGGTTGAAAGTTCTTTGAATGTGGGAAGTACTTTTTATGTCAGTCTGCTGACGGATAACACGTATCCCCATGTGCTGCATGCTGACTCGACGGAGAAAACTTCCGATGAAAAGGACGAAAAAGAAGAAAATATAGAACCTGTGCATAGTGGTAAGCGTATTCTGCTGATAGTGGAAGATAATAGGGACATCTGTGATTATATTGTAGAATCTTTCTCGGACGATTTTGAAGTGAGGACTGCCGCCAATGGTGAACAAGGTTTGGAACAAGCATTGGGCTGCATTCCTGATATTATAGTCAGTGATATCATGATGCCGGTGATGAACGGTATCGTGATGTGCCGGAAATTGAAAGAAGACTTGCGTACCAGCCATATTCCCATTATTTTGCTGACGGCAAAGGACTCTTTGCAAGATAAGGAAGAGGGGTATCAAGTGGGTGCTGACTCTTATCTGACAAAGCCTTTCAGTGCTACTTTGTTGCATAGCCGTATCCATAATTTGCTTGAATCCCGCAAGTTGTTGGCAGAGCGTTTTAATACGAATTCCATACTCATTGACAAACGTGCGGCAGTAACCGAGTCTATGAATAAATTGGATAATGAGTTCCTTGAGAAGATTAACAAGCTGATTGAAGATCGTCTTTCTTCTGAGAAGATAGACATCGGCTATTTGTCGGACGCCATGTGTATGAGTAATTCTACCCTATATCGGAAGATGAAGGCATTGACCGGACTTTCCACCAATGAATATATCCGCAAAATAAAGATGCAATATGCGGAACGTCTGTTATTAGAAGGGAAATACAATATTTCAGAGGTCGCATTCAAGGTGGGAATTAACAGTACGGTCTATTTCCGTCAGTGTTTTAAAGATGAATTCGGTATGGCTCCTTCTGATTATCTGAAAAAGATAAAACCGGAATAGAGTGGTTGTGTAAGCTGTTTCTTCCATATAGTTAAGCCTTTTTTTACAGTCATCTGCTACAGTCTCCGCCAGTGGACTGTAAGGTCTGCTTGGGTGGACTATACAGTCTGCTGCAATGGGCTCTACGGTCCATTGGCGGAGTCTGTAGTAGGTAACCGTAAGAAAAGACTTAATTGTAGGCAAGAAAAGCCTTAGTTAATAGGGAGATTGGACTTTGAAGGAAAGTTGCTGTTTCTCAATTTGTATGTTTATAAATGATTGTAGAATGCTTTTACCGTTTCCCATTTATAATAAGGGGCAATAGGGCTGTCAATGGGTAATTTGACTTCATTTTCATTATGTAGCAATTTTACAATAACTTCTCCTTGCTTATTCTTGAAAAAGATTAATTGAAGGTTGGCTCCCATAGGTGAAACACGGAAATCTTGCCAGGCCAGGTAATATCGGTCGGGATCTGTTTCTTGATTGGAGCATCCTTCTACTTGCATGAGTGCCAACAGACGGATCAGGTTGGTATCATGTCCGAAACGGAGGGTGGCGCAAGGAGTTCCTTCACGGATGGCGCGGTCGGCACTTTCTATAATATTCTTCAATAAAGATTTTGCACTCTCGGGGGCTGCTCCCTGATTGACGGGAGCATTGGCATTGCAAATATACATCCGATAATTCACAGACTGCCAGATACCGAATAATTCTTCTTTTTCAAACAAATCATAAAAGGATAGAGGCAACTCTACATCTTGCATGTCGGAAGCAATCCAATAAAGTCCCATCATGAGCTCGCGGGGATTCCTGACTTCTTTGGGATTTTTGAAAAGTGAAGCGATTAAACGTTCCGGATGAATATGATTTTCTTCGAATGTATGGAAAGCTGTTCTCCATGGCGCACTTGCCGAACCCAGCTTTTCGGCTTCGGGTGAAGTATAGGCAATGTAGTCCATGTGTCTTTGGTTGGCTTCGCGGGTGATCTGGAGGGAGGGGTTTAGTTCTTTCAGTTGTTCTGTGAATGCGGACATGCTCATGATACAACGTACGGAAACGCTCGAACGCGCTGATATGTTGGCGCTGTCCCGGAATATATGGGGATATTGTTGATAAAGCCGTTTGGCAATGGCTTTGTGTTGTCGTTCTCCTAATGGGGTCAGGTTTCCTCCGCGCCCACGGGCATTTTCCCATACTTTCTGGAGTCTGAGCCTCACATCTTCACCTAAATCGGTAAGTCCTGATTTATTGTGAAACGTATCAAAGACACGAATGACTTCTAGATAACGTTCGTCCGAAGTCATCCAGCGGGACCCATGGCGTCCGTAATGGCTGATGTAGAAAGGACTGTAACCTTCGGGTACCGGAGTTTGTATGCCGTTTGGTGTGGGATAAGCATAATAGATGCTACCCATTTTTTCCGGGCTTTGGATGATTTCTTCTTTCAGATTGTGTGCGGGGAGATCTATGGGAGCTACTTTCCAATTGATGCCGAGCGGATTATTTTGTATTTCCCATATCAGAGGGAAATCCGGATTATCCATAATCCACATTTCGCATCCGTCTACTGAGTCGTTTACATGCAGTAAGGAATAGCCCATAGCTTGTGACTTGGTATCAGCCAGTTGGTATTCTGTCTGATTATAATGAAATGCCTTTTGGCTTTTCAATTCCTGAAAAGCGGTTGCTGAAAGTAGGGCAAAGGTTTCTTGAATGGGGAGACAGATATGCTGTCCGTCTTCCGGCTGTAAGAAGCTTAGTCTGACCGCCGTTTTTAAAGCTTCTTGGGGCATGGCGTAGCTGCCTGATTGCCATCGGGTGTTTCTTTCAATTCCCCAATGCAGATAAAGGGTGTCGTTGGACTGATTGAAAGTAAATTGGTACTTTCGGGTTTGTCCATGCAGTTTGAATACAAATAACAGAGGGTTGGTAATGATATCTTGTGCCATTACATTTCCCATCAGGCTGCCGATAAGCAGAAAGCATATAAAAAGTTTTTTCTTCATCGTATGTTACTCTTTAGATTCAGGAAATAGTTTGCTCCCCCAGTTACCGGGACTAGGGCCCATTTTTAAAACCAACTCGCCTCCTTTGATGATATCATTATGGCGGATGGCGGAATATGGATAATTCTTTCCATTTAATAAAATCGACCGGATATACTTGTTCTTTTCGGAAAGCCCTTCGGCTTTGATCGTGAATGTTTTGCCTTCCTGTAAATGGAAACGACTCTCTGTCAGTAGAGGGGTATGGATTAAATAATAGTCTTGTCCGGCATTGGGGTACAACCCCATCATGTGGAATACCAACCACGATGACATGGCTCCGGAGTCATCATTTCCGGGAAGACCGGCAGAACCGTCATTATAGTTCTTCTGGATAATTTCATGGATGCGGTCGCCGCTTTTATCCGGACGCCCTACCCAGTGGTATAGGCAGGGAGTGAGGAAGGAGGGCTCATTATTCACATTGAAGAAACCCTTGTCAAAGAAAATATCCAGCCGTTCGTCAAACTTCTCTTTTCCGCCACATTGTTCAATGAGTCCGGGTACGTCATGCGGAATGCTGAGTGAATATTCCCAGGAGGAGGCTTCATAAAAGAACATGTTCCACCAAGGAGTATACCAAGGGCCTTCAAAGGTAACGGGGGTATATGTGAAGGTGGGTTTCTGGATATGGGAGTTTCCGAAAGGTATTTTGTCTAACCAGTTTCCTTCTTTATCCCGGGGAAGTATGAATCCTTTGACTCCTGCATGTTCATAATCGGCCCGCCACAAGTTCTTCCAGTTGGAAGATTGTTTCAAGTATTGCTGGTACAAGTCTGTCTTGCCTAGTCCTTTTGCTACTAAGGCTATGGCATAATCACAATAGGAGTATTCTATTGTGCGGTTTCCGGCTCGGGGAATACCGTATGGAATATATCCCAATTCCAGATAAGGAATCAGTCCGCCTCTTCCCTCCGCTTCTTCGTTACCTCCAGGCGGTATAGTCGCATCTTTCAGCATAGCTTCCAAAGCCAGATGGTAATCTATGTTTGGTAGTCCTTTTACAAATGCATCGGCTATAACAATTTCGGCGTTGGAGCCGCCTTGTGTCCGTCCGTTACAATTTCCGCTTCGTGCATCAGGCATGTAGCCGTCCCGTTTATAGATATTGATCAGTGAACGTACAATGTCTGTTTCTCTTTGAGGGTCAATCAGTGTGATAAGTGGAGTTGAGGTGCGGTAGGTGTCCCAGATAGCATAAAAATCATCATAATAAGGTTCCGGATCACTCCATAATGGATTTTCACCGGTACGGTCTACAGGCATTAACATGGTATGGTAGATACCGGTATAAAACATACGCTTATATTTTTCGGGTGTATTTGAGGCTATATCAATGCGTTGCAATAAGTTTTCCCATTGTGCCAATAAGGCTTGCCGGGTGTCCTCAAATGACCAATGAGGTATTTCGTTCCATACATTCTCTCTGGCTTTGAGAGAACTGATAAATGAAATTCCGACTTTCAGTTGAATGGTATTTGCAGAAGAAGGGAAACGCAACAAAGCTCCGGTTTTTTGTTGGGAGTCTGGCTGGTATCGTTCATTGCTGATCTGGCTTCCTTTCCATGTGGTCGTTTGTACAAAGGGATGGTCGGTTACTGCATAAAAATAAACGGTGTAGGCACGTCCGTTATTCCAACCTCCGCGAATACGGGTATATCCCATTACTTCGTGATCGGATATGATTTGAATTTCCGAACCTACAAATTGTTGTGCTTCGCGGGCATCGGGGGTCGGTTGTTCACCCAGGAAGAAGCCGGCGTCAACCAACAGGGATTTTAAGGAATCTTCGGGATAGGTGAATCGGTAGAATGAGGCGCGTGGAGCAGTTGTTATTTCAGTATATATGCCTGTTCTCTGGAATTCGGTAGCATAATAGCCCAAGAGGATTGTTTCATCTTTGCGATAGTCTATATGATTGAGCTGATCCATACCTTTGCCAAAAGGCATGACAAGTATGTTGCCATATTTAGGACCTCCTCCTGTCCCGCTGACGTGTACTTGGGAGAAACCGTTGACTTGTTCGGGCATAGGCAGCCAACCACTATTGGGATGGACAGTGCAATCGGGCGATGGTTTCACCATACCATAAGGGCAGGAGGGACCGATAAATACCCGTCCCAGTCCTTCCGAACCGATTCTGGGATCTACGTAATCAGAAAGTCTGGCTTCCTGTGCCGCGACCGTCACGGGCAGCAGCAGGAAGACCAGTCTTAACAAAGAAACTTTGAATGGAATGTGGGTCATAATTATTTCTTGTTTATTTTTACACGTATTGTATTCTTCTCTTTGATATCTCCTCCGGCTTGTGTCAATTGAGGGAAGGCCCAATAAATGTTACAGCCGGTAATCCGGATATCCGAAGCGGTGTCCAGATAGAAAGCATAAGTCTTGTCATATACAAAACCATCTCCGTTACAAGGACGTTTGTCATACACACCGCCTTCATAACCGGTACGTTTTAACAACTTGACATCTATTTCATCAAAATAGATATGATGCACTTTCTCCGGAGTGTCTCCCCCTACGAAAATGCCGTTTTCACTAGTGCATTTAATCTGATTGAAGAAAATGTTGCTGACTTCTCCCGAGTGTCCTTTCGTTGCACCTTTGGGGAAACGCCAGCCTGCATCTTTATGATTGCCTACGGCACGAGGGTATGAGGTGACATAGATAGGTTCCGCTTTACCCCACCATACATCAGAATAGAACATACAGTCTACTAATATATTGGAGAAAATGACATTGCTCACAGTACCTTCATCCCGGTTTTGTATGCCGATGCCCCGGTTGCTGTTTTTGATAATGCAATTATTGAATAATACATTATCGATCTTGTCCATATTTTCCGAGCCTATCTTAATAGCGCATGAACGTGAAGTCATGACACAATTAGTCACTACAATATCTTCGCAAGAGCCATATTCTTCAAATTCCCGACGATTCTTCAGGCAAATGCAGTCATCGCCCGATTCAATGAAGCAGTTCGCTATACGTACTTTTTTGGAGTGATCCACATCAATACCGTCGCCGTTGCGTATTTTTAGATTATTCAATAAAGAGATGCCGTCAATCAAGGCATCGTAACAGCCTATCAGGTGTATTGTCCAATAGGCGCTGTTCCGGATCGTGATGTCACGGATAACGGTTTTCTCCACATTGATAAGGGTAAGCACATGTGGGCGTGGGTCAAAATCAGTGACGGGCTTCAGCTCGTAGGAATCATCCAGCTCTTTGCCCATGAAGGCGATTCCGTTTCCGTCTATTTCTCCTGTACCGGTAATGGATATTTGTTTTAAGTCTTTTCCACTGATCCACATCATTCCTTCGCCACGGTTTTCGCGGAATGCGCTTTCTGTATAGATGCTTTCATCGGGGTTGGCCAGCAATCGGGAGTTGGGTTCCAGATGAAGGTTCACATAGGATTTCAAATATAGCGGACCGCATAGAAAGGTGTGTCCGGCAGGAATGATTACGGTTCCGCCACCGGCAGCGGAACAGGCATTGATGGCGCGTTGTATAGCGGCGGCATCATCTGTTTGTCCGTCTCCTTTGGCTCCATAGGTCATGATGTCGTACGTGTTCCCTTGATGGGAAGTACTGCATCCTGTCACAAACAACAGGAGGCAGCATAAGAGGCTGATGATAGTTTGATTCTTCATATGGGTTGTTTTTTATTTTTTGTACTTATTTCATATTGTCGGGAGGCAGGCTGAGAGCGGATGCTCCCCAGTTTGTATTAGGGTTCGGGCCCATCTGGAACTCTAATGTTCCTCCCTGTATTATATCTTGGTGTGTAAAGTAATTCTTGTCATATTCTTTTCCGTTTAGTTTTGCTGACTGGATATATATATTTTTTTTGTTGGCGTTGTGGGCTAATATGGTGAATGTCTTTCCGTTTTCCAAGCGGATGCTCATCCGGGGAAAAGAAGGACTTCCTATTATATAATAAGGTGTACCGGGACATACCGGATAGAATCCCATAGCAGAAAATACATACCAGGCAGACATCTGTCCTGCATCATCATTACCTGACAGACCACCGGGAGCATTCAGATATTCTGTTTCCATAATATGACGTACCTCCCGTTGGGTTTTCCAAGGTTGTCCGGCATAGTTGAAGAGGTAGGCTATCTGATGACAAGGTTCGTTGCCGTGCCAGTAGCGGTGTTCGCTGAACATGGAATCCAGTTTGGCAATGTATTTTTCTTTTCCGCCCATACATTCCATAAGTCCGTATATATCATGGGGGGCATACCAAGTATAATGGCAGGGAGCTCCTTCGGTGATGAAGCGGGTGAAAGAAAAGGCGTTACCGGCATCGGTGAGGAAACTTCCGTCAGCGTATCTGCCTTGGGCATATCCGGTGCTAGGGTTTATTACGTTACGGTAATATCGTGCACGTATCATTAATGTATCATAAAGTCCTGTTTTTTGTGGATCAGGAAAGTAATCATCTGATGTTTCCAACTTTTGCAGGACTTGGGCCAATACGAAATCATCGTATGCATATTCTAAAGTACGTGACACTTGTTCGCAGGTATGAAAGGCTTCCGGTACGCTGTCTTCCAAAGGAATGTATCCATATTTCAGATAAGAATTCAAAGCACGCCGTCCCATTCCGTTTTTATATTCTTCATAGGTGGCGGGAGTCCTGAATGCGTTCCGGAGCATTCCTTCGCAAGCTTTGTTGATATCAAAATTACGGATTCCTTTGATATAGGCATCTCCCAGTGCGGAGATGCAATGATCGCCTATCATGGCTGCGGTATAACTGTTCCAACAAGGAAATATAGGCAGCCAGCCGCCTTGTTCATATTTGTCCACCAATGATTGCATCATGTCTCCGGCTTTCTTTGGGGTTAGGATATTGACTAAAGGATGGAGAGCACGGTAAGTATCCCACATACTGTAATCTTCATAGTAATTTCTACCGTTGGCTGATTGTCTGAACGGGTGTCCTGTGGAAAAAGAAGGATAGCGCCCGTCTACATCATTGAATGTACGTGGCAGGAATGAGGCACGGTAGAGTGCTCCGTAAAATTTCTCTTTATCGTTTCGGTTGTTTGTCTGTACTGTAACTTGTGAAAGCCTTTGTTCCCAGATGGAGTTCAGTTCCTGTCGGGTGCGGTTAAAATCCCAATGAGGTATCTCGGTGTCCAGATTCTTTTGAGCGCCTTCCATGTCAGTAAAAGAGGAAGCGGCTTTAATTAATATGGGTCCTTCTGAGTGTATTTTGAACCGGAGATATGCACCTATACCTGTTCCATCGGCTATCTGTCGTTGTCCGGCGAAGAGACTGTCATGCCGGAATGTACCATATTCTTCTATTTCATTTTGATATTCAATAATAAAGTACCCGTTGTATCCGGCGGGTTCTCCCCAGCCTTGATAGATGCGGTGGACGGGATTGTATCCGCGTATCTGTTTTTTTATGGTATCGATTTCAATATATCCTTTCCCTTCATCACTGTTAGGATTGACTATGAGATAAGCATCTTCCGGTTGGTTATAAGTGAATCGGAAAATGGCTGAACGGGAACGTCCGGTCATTTCTGCAAAGATGGAATAATCTTTGAGAAGGACAGAGTAATAGGCGGGCGTTGCTGTTTCTTCTTGGTGAGAGAACAGGCTTCCTCTGTCTTGGGGAAGATATTTCAGTGTACCCGATACAGGCATCAAGGTCATGGAACCGTAATCCTGTGTACAACCTCCGACAATCCAATGTGAATTGCGGAAACCTTGTATTTTCGTATCTTTGTAATAATAGGGAGCCTTACATTTTGCTTCTGTATCTTGTGTTTGGGGAGTCCAAAAGTTCATTCCGTTGGGCTCTAGAACAGCAGGCAGCGTTTGCCCGTACTCTTCGGTATTTTTGCCGAAAAGTTCTGCGGTGTGGGTTGCGCTTGGTGCAGTGCCCGTACGGGTATCTACGTAGAACAGTAGGGATTCTTCCTGATGACCGATACAAGCAGTAAACAGGCTGCATATAATCAGCAGGTAAGATAGGGTACTTTTCATAGCTCTTCTTGGAAAAGGGTTATTTTTTAATCTCCTGATGGAGTATTTTTATAAAGAGTTCCGGCCGGTCCAGATTGACTAAATCGGGATGGACTTCAATCGCTTTTTTATATTCTTTTTCACTCGCATTCTGAATAGCAGCCATTATCTTGATATGATTGCTTTTGCAGAATTCTTTGAATTGAGGAGTGATATTGAGGATATCTGTTTCTACATAGGCCGGGGTGCATATTTTCATCCATTTCTCCAAAGCCGCTATATTGGAGGCATTTACTTTAATCTTCATTTCCGGAGCGATTTTGATAAATTCTTTCAGCATTTCTGAGTCTGCAAACCAGAAGAAACTTTTATTTTCATATCCTTTTTGGCGTACTAATGTAATCAAATCTTTTATCGGAGTTCCTCGTTTTACATCAAAAAAAATGTGTGCCTTTCCTTGTAGGGTATCTAGCATTTCGGCTATACGGGGTACGTGAATGCCGGTAAATCGAGAACTGAACCAACTGCCGGCGTCTAATTTTTCAATATCTTTGGATAGCATATCTTGAATGGGACCTTTACCGTTGGTAGTACGGTCTAAAGTTTCATCATGCAGATTATAAAGTATATTGTCTTTACTTTTGCGCACGTCCACTTCTATCCAGCCGGCTCCATGTTTCAATGCAGCTAGAGCTGATGGAATGGTGTTTTCCGGCGCTATATGGTTCGCTCCTCTGTGTACTACGATTTCGATAGAGTCCTGGTACATCATTTTATGGGCATGTATAGGAAATGGGAATAATACCAAGATGGATGTCGCGATATGAAGTAATAAGATTTGATGACGTTTCATGAATTATTTTTTGCTTTAAAGGTTTTTATAAGAGCTTGCCGTAACAAGCCCTTATAAAAACTTATTTAATTTATCAATAACCGTAATTTTGCTTCCAGTTGGTGTTTGAATTCATCAAGCCGACAGATACAGGGAAGATTCTACGCCATTTCTCGGTCTTGGCTTCCGGATGATATTGATTTTTATATCCCCAGTCGTCTTCGAACTTTCCAAAACGGATTAGGTCATTGCGACGCCATGTTTCTGCGTAAAATTCACGTGCACGTTCTTCAAGCAACTCGTCCAATGAAGGAGAATGCTCCAATAATGGAGCGTTACAGTAGCTGCGTATTTGGTTGAACAGGGATTGTGGCGTATCACCGTTCGTAGCTGTTGCTCCCCGTAGAATAGCTTCTGCTTTCATTAGCAGAATATCTGCATAACGGAAGATAGGTACATCATTGCTTTGATTCCGGTTATAGAGGTTATAATCGTCTGCTTGAATAGCCCATTTGATGCATCGGTATCCCTGGCACCATGCGTTCAAGTCATTTCCAAGATCCATTTGGTCATTCAAGATGGTGATATTCTTGGTGAGGACAACTTGTTGTCCGTTGTATATATAAGGTTCTGTTCCCATTGTATGTGTGCTGATGTCATAATAATTGATCGCACCTTTCATGATGATGTCATTGCGTTCATCTCCTTCCAGGCAAAAACGGTCTGCTGCTTCAGGAGTGACGATGAAAACGCCTCCAGCATTTTTGGATAGTGTTATACCGAACAGTCCTTTGCCGTCCGCGCCGTCATTGTTGAATTTAGGCCAGAATTGAAAACGGGCGTAAGTATTGGCTCTGGTTGATGTTTCATTATTTTGGTATGGCATTGCATAGATGAAATCTTTGATCTGATAGCCGTTGTCCGGCATGAATTTCTTGCGATAACCATCACTGAGGTTGAAATGACCAGAGGCGATGATATCATCGCAATATTTTATGACATCATTCAATTTGGAATTAGTCATGCTTGGATCATAAGTAGCTACATCATCACAGGTATAAACAGCCCAGTTTATATAGAGTTTGGCAAGGAGAGCCTCAGCCATCCATTTGGTTGGCTTGCCATAAGTGGAAGCATCAACATCTTCTTTTAAACCGCCGGAAGCCAAAGCACGAAGCAGGTCGCTTTCGATAAATTTTGTAATTTCGGAACGGGGAGAACGGTCGATAGCTTCAGAATCGCCGATCAAATGGTCTAATTTGGGAGTTGCTCCGAATGTATCCATAAAAATAAAATGATAGAAAGCACGCATGGCAAGTGCCGGAGCAATCAAGGCTTCTTGTTCGGCATTGTTTTCATCCTCTCCACCCAGGTCAAAAATTGCTTGATTGCACTTTGTGATTGCAGCCGGAATATCACCGGCCCAGTCCACGTGTGCGTCTCCTGGAAGGCTGGCATGAAGAGAGGAATGGATATAATTGCCGCCATCATACCAGTTACCACCAAATGTCACTGCCATGAATTCATCAGAGGACAGCAGGGCAGCTTCCATATAACGACGTCCTAATGCTCCGCCGAATCCATAATACAAACCTGCCATTTTCGCTTCTTTGGCAATTTCGGAATCTGGGTATTCTGTATAAGTGGATTTAAGATCCACATCTAGATCTGTGCAGGAGGAGAAGGTGAACAGACCACCTACTAGCCAGGTTATTAATTTTATGCTATTTTTCATATCAGTTTTCAATTATATGGTTAGAAATTCATGTTTACACCGATCATAAATGAACGGGTACGCGGATAGTAATTGGTGCGTCTGTCCATACCCGGTTCCAAGCCTCCAAGGTTGATTTCCGGATCACGGCCGGAGTAACCGGTAATGGTGAATACATTATTACAAGTAGCGTATAGCTTGAGCGAGTTTATCCAGTTACCAATTTTGCCGAAAGTATATCCCAATGAAACCGAGGACAGACGGAAATAACTACCGTTCTCTATCCAGCGATTGGATGGTGCTTGAGATTGTGTGTCTGTAGCACGGTGTTCGGTAGCTACGCTTTTTAATACATTGCGGCCTTCTTTCACAAAAGAAACATTAGAGTATTGTTCTGCAGTGGCGTTGTAGATATCTTGTCCAAAAACACCAGTAAAGAATAAATCGAGATTCCAGTTCTTGTATTGGAAGTTATTGCTCCAGCCTAAATTTAAATCAGGTTGTGCACAGCCGGTAATAGTACGGTCTCTATCAGTTTCAGGATCTGTGGTCGTTTCGCCTGTACGCTCACCCGTTTCAGGATCGTGTACATAAAAGATGGATACTCCTTGGTTATTGTAGCCGGCCCATTCGTAGGTGTAGAAGGTGCCGATAGGATGTCCTTCCATGATGCGCTGTACGTCTGCATTTGAAGAATAACCTGCGATTTCAGGATCGGCTGCACGGATATAATCTACGGAATATTCACTGTTGGATATACTTTCTACGTTATTTTTATTATGAGATAAGTTCAAACTGGTTTGCCAAGAGAAATTTTTTGTTTGTATAGGAGTGGCATTAATGGTAAATTCAATACCTTTATTGCTGATATCTCCCACATTGGCCGGCATGGTTCCGAAAGGATAGCGGTTTGTGGAAACCTCGTAAGTGTATATCAGGTCGCTGGTACGCTTGTCATAGTATTCGATGGTTCCTCCTAATCTGCCTCCAAAGAAGCTGAAGTCCAGCCCGATGTTCAACATGGCTGTACGTTCCCATTTTAGGTCTGGATTGGCATTTGAGGCGGCTGCCAGGGTATGGTAACTATTCTGTGTGCCATTGGCGTTTGTATAGTTGAACCAACCTGAAGTACTGTAAGTCTGGATAGCCGAATAAGCTCCGAATCCGAGTGAGTTACCACTAACACCATAACCAACACGGAACTTCAAGTCATCGAAAACATTTAAATCTTTGATGAACTTTTCTTCGCTCATACGCCATGCCAACGATGCAGATGGAAAAGTTCCCCAACGGTTGTTCTTTCCAAAAGCAGAGGAGCCGTCACGGCGAATTGTTGCTTGAAGCAGGTATTTGCTGTTGAAGGAGTAGTTGATACGTCCATAAAATGAGATCATACGTAAAGTTTCCAAATGACCGTTATTATTGCTGGTGATACCGCCATTCTGCCAATCCATTTTATTGGCAAGGTTCAGATTATAAAAGGTGGTGTTATCATTGTAAAAGTCGTAGACATCCAGACCGAAACTGTCATTGTCATCATTCTGTTCCCATGAATAACCGGCCATCAGGCCCAGTTTGTGGATATTGGCGAATGTATGATCATAGTTTATGTATGTTTCAAGAATTTTTTTCTTGTTTTCTGTTGCAATACGTTTAGCTTCGCCATTTCGGGTGTTATATTGGGATTTGCTGGTATGGTATTCGTTCCATATATATTGTTCGTCTTGATAGGAAAGACTTAAGTTCCATTTCAAGTCCTTAGTGATATCTAAAGTACCTTTGGCTGTTCCTTGAAGGAGTTTCTTGTTATTTTCAAAAGTATCTTCATTGATCATGGATACAGGATTGAAGTTTTGGGAGATAGTTTTGTCGCTATACCAAGAACCGTCTGCATTGGTGACAGGAACTAGTGGAGAATAATAATTCATGGCATCGAATACGGATTGGCCATCTTTGGCGGAATCAACGGTGGTACCTTTTGATTGTGCGGCATTCACATTAAAGGCTAAGGTGAGCCGATCATTCAGTGCTTTGGTTTGCAAGAATGCGCGGCCGCCGAAACGCTCGAAATCTGTACCACGTACGATACCTTGTTTGTTTTGATAACTCATGCTGGCACTGTATTGAGTCTTTTCTGAACCGCCATTGATAGAAACGTTGTGGTTATGACTGATTGCTGTGCGCAGTACTTCATCGTTCCAATTGGTGTTTGCTCCTTTGTCATTCGGAAGAGTGATGTTATTTTCCTTGGCATAGGTGCGGAGTTCGTCGGCAGTCATCATATCTAAACGCTTGGCAATGTTGTCAAATGCAAGATATGCGCTGTAGTTTACAGAAGTGTGCTCACTTTTACTACCTTTTTTGGTGGTAATCAAGATTACTCCGTTAGCAGCCTTGGAGCCATAAATAGCCGTTGCAGAAGCGTCACGAAGTACGTCAATGCTTTCAATATCTTCGGGAGCAATCAGACTTAATGACATACCGGGAATACCGTCAATAACATAATAAGGTTCCATTGCCGCACCGGTACGCAGAGAAGAAGCCCCACGTAAAGAGATAGAAGCTGTACCAGAAGTCGGGTCGCTGCTTTGTACTACCGTCAAACCAGGAACTTTACCTTGCAACAACTGTCCAGGGTCAGAATAAACTCCTACATTCAGTTTGTCTGCTTTCACAGTGGTAATGGAGCTGGTTACATCCTTACGACTCATACTGCCATAACCTACTACCACAACTTCATCTAATGTTTTAGAATCTTCTTCCATAATAATCTTCAAAGAAGATCCTTTTACTGTAATTTCCTGGGTAGTGTAACCCACGTAAGAGAATACGAGTGTCTTTCCTTGTGCTACATTCAGTGTAAACTGTCCGTTAAAGTCAGTGATAACACCGTTGGTAGTACCTTTTTCGACTACATTCACTCCGATAAGGGGTTCTCCGGTCTTGTCTGTGACAATACCGTTAACTTGATTTTGAGCAAATGCCAGTGTACTGTTTAATAGGAGTAATGCAAAGACTACTATCTGTGCAAATGTCCTTTGGGTTAGAGATTGTACGTTTAGCATAGAATTTAATTTTGGTTTTGATTAATATGTTCTTGTTTAATACTGCATAGTTCTCTATATATTATGAATTGGTTGTTACAGTTTGATGTATATTTTCTTAAGATATAGCGGATAACCGATACACCCCAAAAACAGAGTGAAAACGAGGGCGTAGACAGCTGAGGCAAGGTAGGTGTCGGTTATTCCTGAATGAATGGCTGCATAGGCTGCCGCTTTCCATCCGGTACTTCCCATCATAATGGCAAGTACTTCGCTCAGTACATAGAGGAATAGGGGGTTGACGCCGAAGATGATGAAGAAGCGGCACCATTTTTGTTTATTCCTTATGTCTATATAATACATTAATGTGGCAAGTGACATGGAAGCCGCTCCGCAGGTCACCAGAACAAAAGTAGGAGACCATATTCTTTTATTTAAAGGCAGCGCATCTGCCAACAAATAGCCGATACTCATCAGAATGAATCCGGTCAAGAACAAACGGAGCACTTTGTTTTCTGTCTGATGGCTTTGTATTATCCATTTTCCACATGAAAAACCGATACAAGTGTGGGCGATAGCAGAGAGAGTGCTTACAAATCCTTCCGGATCAATCGGGCTCTTCTGATAGAGATGTGCTTCGCCGAAAAGTTGCCTGTCAATGATGGATAAAATATTGCTTTCATCGCAGGTATAACCGTTCCCCATGCATAATATGACAGTGTAACTTACCAGTAAGATAAAGGTTAATGTGGGGATGAACTTATGATTCATAAATAGGGCTGTAAAAGAAATAACACAGTAACATAAAGCAATGCGTTGTAGTACCCCGGGGATGCGCAGATGGACAAAAGGCAGGAAGTCACCTTCACATACATGGTCAAACCAACCGATTGCCCATCCGATGCATAGAATAAGAAATGTGCGTTTCAATATCTTGGTTACCACTTGTAGGGAAACGTTGAAATTGAATTTGTTCAATGAAATATATGTTGAAATACCCATGATGAACAGAAAGAAAGGAAAAACCAAGTCACAAGGTGTCAGTCCGTTCCATGCAGAATGTTGTAAAGGTGCATACGACACTTTGCCTCCTGCATTGTTAACCAGAATCATTCCTGCTACAGTGATGCCCCTGAGTGCATCGAGTGACAAAAGCCTCTTTTTAATGGGCAGTGCCTGCTGTGCGGTTTCTGTATCGAGTTCTTCCTTTTTCATCTTACTATCAATTGTTTATCAATGTTATAGCCTCTTTCGCTACTTCTATACAATCACCTTCGGCAGATGCCGCATAGGTGTTCTTTGCCAGTGTCCATGGTTCTTCCAGGGCATACCAATCTATGGTCATGGCTGGATTATCGGCAGTGGGGGTTGATGAATTACCTACTGGCAGTACAGGAAGTTTGCCATCCAGTTGGTCTTGCAGTACTTGCCAGTATTTTTCCCAACGTTTATAATAAAAGTCGCGCAGTAGTCCGTTCCATTCTTTATGGGCATAATCTCGTAACTTGCCGATGTCGGCGCAGTAACGGTTTCCCCATGTGGTAATTTGTACGCGGGCATTCCATTCGTAGAGGTCTTTCTCTTCAGATGTACTTCCTAGATTGCGCGCTTGTTGAATCCAGTTCCCTACTTTGAATTCTTTGCGTGTGCCCAACAGTTTGTCTTGCATTATCAGTAGTTCCAAGAACTGTCGGGTATGTGTGGCATAACTTTTTTTATCGAAGCTTTTAAAGTCGGCAACAGCGTAATTGTACACTATTCGGGCACGGTCGGCAATGGCTTGTCGGGTGATATCAACTAGATCATATTCAAAGTTGTTGTTACCGCGATATTTGTGTGCCACGCTCACCATCAATCGTGCGGCTTCTGCTGTGGTAGTGGGGTCGTAATAGTTGCACATTTTGCTCCAGCTGGATGCTTGGAAATTATTCAGTGATGGGCGCCCGCAAAAGATACTTTCGTGAGGACCTTGTTGGTTGTTGCCTGCCGGACAGTTGTAGATACCGTTTGCCAAGATTTGCCAAGCTTGCCAGATAGATTCATCGTCTGTGCCATAGCGTGCGCGGATGTATTGTTTTATCCATTCTTCTTTGGTAAACTTTTCTGCACGCCAAGGTAGTTCGCACATCAGTTCGAACATAATGGGATTATTTTCAATGCCTTCCATTGTCAGACCGATGCCTTTTAGCTGAGCGGCCAGTGGGTTGTCTTTGGTCAGGTAAAAATTATGAAGAAGTTGGTCCATCCTTCCATGCAAACCCACGTTCCCACCGAAATTTTCCAACAGGCAGAACAACCAGTTGTGTTCTTCGTATCCTTTGTCTCGTTTCCATATAGAGGGAATGCCCCACATGGGACGACATTCGCTAAATAAATCAAGGATGAGCAGATCGCCGGGATTCAGCGCTTTCATCATTTCCGGGCGTGGATTTTCTGTCCATCCCTGCACCACCCACACAGCTTTTGGATTAGCCTTCTTCATTGCGTCCATAATAGCCCTGCCGGCTTTGCCGAAGTCTAGTCCGGCAGGCAAGCTTTTGGCTTCATGAAAAGGATCGATGGAGTAGTAGTCACTTGTTCCATACAGCTTTTCGGTTTCTTCGTAAAAAAGGCTGGCAATCTGGGTAAACTTGGGATCGTCGGGCAGTAAGATTCCCGGCCGGTCAAATCCGTTCCATTTGTTGAGAGTGCTTTGGGCGGATTCCGAGGAAGTGTTGCTTAATGTTTTCTCTTCTTTTCCACCATCAATACGTTTTCCCAAATCCAGTTTGGAGGGGATCATACCCGAGTAACCGGGCAGTACGGGGTGCATTCCCCATTCTTTCATTCGTTTCAATATCTTTTTCTGCAAGTCTTCTTGCTGTTTATACCAACTATCGGGGTTAGGGCCTCCCCATCCTTCTAGATTGTTCATTTCCCACCAGGCAAGGAATGCTGGTCCGGCAATAAAATCATTGATTTGCTGTTTGGAAAATCCTAAGCGGAGTAATAGGTTACGCCACACACATTCATGTCCTACGGCAGCAAGTGGCAGGTTGATGCCATGCAGTGCCATCCAGTCCAGTTCCTCTTCCCAACGTTTCCAATCCCAAAATGCCATGGAGTAGGAGTAGGTGCAGTAATTGAAATCGTAACGCAGGGCCAGATTTGTTTCGTGGCGTTCTTTACGGAAGACGGGAGGAAGAACATTGGGTAGTGAGGCATGCATACCGTTCCATGACAGGTGGATTCCGGCATGATACTTTAAGTACCAGTTGATTCCGGTTGCTATATTAATATAGGTATTGCCTCGTATCACTACCTTGTCGCCTTTTTGGTCCAACTCGAAAAAGTCATTTGGGCTTTTGTGTAGTTCGACTACGAACTTGTCCGATGCTCCCTTGTCTATCCTTTCCAGCATTCCCTTGATGGGGTTTGCCAGTATACCGGAGGGGAGTAATATCAGCCAGCTCAATAATAAGAATGTGTTTTTCATATACATTTGCATTTCTGTTTTTTACAAATGTAAGGGAAACAAAGCTTTTTATAGGAGAATATGGTGCACAAATGGAGTAAAATAGTAAAGTGAACTATTTTTTTCCAAAATATTCGCTTGGAAGTACTCCAAACAGCTCTTTGAAGCATTTTGTGAAATATTTAGGGTCGTTAAAACCTACGGCATATGCGATTTCTGCAACAGAAATGTCACATTCTACTTTGGTTAAAGTGTCTTTTGCCACATTTAATCGGTAGTTTCTCATGAATTGACCAATGGATTGCCCTGTCAAAGATTGTAATTTCTGATTGACTAAGGTTTTGCTGTATCCCATATCGCGGATAAAGCGCTCTAAGTTATAATCCGAGTCGGCATAATGTTCTTTCATTAAATTGATTGCCGATGTCATAAATGTGTTGTCTTTGGAACTAGCGTTTATATTCAATGTTTCACAATTCATACTAGTGGAGAACATGGATTTGTATTTCTGGCGTAAGGAAAGTATATTTCGGATACGTAATCTTAGAATAACCTCATCAAATGGTTTGCACAGATATTCATCTACTCCTATTTCGTAGCTGATTCTTTCTTGGGCTTCAGACCGGAGGGCAGTGAGCATGAGAAAGGGGATGTGGGAAGTAGCCAGATTAGCTTTTACCCGGCGGGATAATTCATTCCCGTCCATGACGGGCATCATCAGGTCGCTGACAATCAAATCAATCGTTTCTCTTTGAATCAAGTAAAGAGCTTCTGCACCGTTCTGTGCTTCTTTTAATTGATAATTGTTTTTGAGAATGGAACAAATATAAGTACGCATATCTGCATTATCTTCAACAATGAGGATGGTTTCCTTTTTCTCGTTTCCATTGGCAGGAATGGAAAGTGGGTGTTCATTCTGCTCATATTTTTCTTTTTCTGATTCGGCTTGGGGGATACCTTTTTCCAAAGGTAATAGTATTCTGAAGAAAGCACCTTGCTTGGGATTGTTTCCTGCATAGATGTTGCCTCCGTGCAGAGAAATGATTTTCTTACATAAGAATAGTCCGATTCCTGTGCTGCTTTGTCCATAAACGGGATATTTGATGCTCTTTTTGGATTGGTAGAAGCGTTCGAAAATACGTTCTATATCTTCGGGTACGATACCATTACCTGTATCTTTTATATCTATGAACAGCCAGGTATGGTTGTCTTTGTCGGTAAGGGAAGCCACATACAAACTTATTTTTCCATAATCGGGAGTGAATTTAACAGCATTGGATATCAGATTAATAATGGCTTTGCGCATATATTCAACATCAAATATCCAAAACGGGGTACAGAGCCGGAAGTAGGTGATGATGTTTATGTTCCGTTCATGGGCAAATACTTCGAAAGGCATTAATATATTTTGTATAAGGCGGATAAAGTTTTCGTTTGTCTTATTTAATACAACTTTGTCTGCATCTAACTTTCTGAAGTCCATTAATTCATTGACTAGTGATAGCAGATAATTGGAATTCCGTTCAGCTATTTGTAGCTGTTTCTTTACTTCCGGCTCATGGCTTTCGTCAAGGGCGCGTTGGATGGGACCGTTGATTAAAGTGACTGGTGTCCGGAATTCATGAGTGATATTGGTGAAGAAAGCAATTTTTTCTTCCGTTACCTCCTCGACGTGTCGTGCCATTATTTCTAGTTGTTTATTTTGTAACTCTAGCTCATGGGTGCGTTGGGCTACTTCTTTTTCCAGTTGTTTTTTCTGTTGACGGTACAGACTTATTTTCCATTGATAAAAATAATAGCTGCCTACGGTGATCAGAATGGCGAGCAATAAATAGAACCACCAGGATTTATAGAAATAAGGAGTGATGGTTACTTTGACTTCCGTTATTTTATCGGACCAATGTCCTTTCTCGTCTGTGGCACGGACTTGGAACACATATTTTCCGGAGGGAACGAAATTGTATCTAGCAGTATGTTCGCCAGGAAAGGTTTCTGTCCATTCATTCTCATAATTTTTCAAGCGGTAGGCATATTTCACTCGGTTACAGTTTCCATAGTTTAAGGTGGAAAACTCGATGGAAAAACCATGATCTTTTTCGTGCAGACGGATGGTATGTAAATTTGTTACCGCGCAGGGAGTTTTTCCGTCTGCTGGAGGATAGACCATGGTACCGGCGACACTGATTGAGGTCAGTTTGACTTTGGCATCCTGCTTTTTTGTCTTGGCTATATCGGGGGTGAAAGCGACTAATCCGTTTATAGTACCGAAATATAACAGGTTATTTTGGGGAGAATAATAAGATGCGTTCCAATAAAACTGATTATTGGGCAGTCCGTCTTCTTTTGTATAATTGGTGAAAGTCATGGTTTGTGTATCCAGTTGGGCGATGCCGTGGTTGGTGGACATCCACAGATGTCCCGTTTTATCTTCCACAATACCTATAATGGTATTATTGGGTAACCCGTCCTTGCGGGTGTAGTTATGAAATGTGAACTGTGTTCCGTTTTCTTCCGCTAGTTGATATAGTCCGTTCCCATTTGCCCCCAGCCAGATGGTACCATTATGATCTTCTATGATACAGTTTATTTTTTCTAATTGCAATGAAGTGGGTTCCGTCAGTTTATGTTTTAAATAGGTATAGCTGAATTGTGTGGAGGAAATGGAGAACGAGTGTAAATCCATAATGAAAACTCCTTCAGATGTTCCCATCCAAAGGCGTTTCTTGCGGTCGATAATGATGGACCCTACCGCATCGAATTCATTGTCGGAACGGTCAAACAAGACCCGGGTGAAACGCTTGGTCTTTTTATGGTAGAAATGAAGCCCTCTGGTAGTACCAAACCATAAACCATTGTTCATGGTGTCTTCACAGGCGCTGCTCAGGAAATCTCCTTCCAGTCCTATGGAGTCTTCCCGGATATGGCGTTGGAAAGTTTGGTTATGGGGGATGTTCAGATTTAGTTCATTGATTCCGACTCCCCAAGTATATGCCCATAAATGATTTTCGGAATCAATGAGAATGCCACGGATAGAGTTGTTACTGATGGAAGTGGGATTGTTCTGGTCAAAAGTATAATGAATGAACTCATCGCTGCCTTTGCTCTTTTTGTTGAGTCCTCCCTCTACTGTTCCTACCCATAGATTTCCGTCTTTGTCTTCGCTGATGGCATTGACCGGATTGGGGGAAAGAGAGGTTTCTCGAAGATAGTTATATTGCCACACATACGTTTGCAGACAATTGGGAGTCAATAAATTGATTCCTCCTATCTCGGTCCCTACCCAGATATTCTCATTGTCGGTCAGCAGGCAGTTGATGAAATTACAGTTCAACGACTTGTCAGGCATTTCATTGTTTTGGCGGATATAAGTAAAAGTATCGGTATCCCGATTGTATACATTGAGTCCGTTCAGAGTAGAAACGATGACATCTCCTTTGCTAGTCAGTTTAACTCCGGTTATATAGGCTTGACTTAGCATTCCGGGGCGATGATTGGAGTAACGGTACCGGTTCAAACTCTGCCGGGTATGGTTATACTTGAAGAGTCCGCGATTGGTTCCTATCCATAACAATTCCCCGTCAGTTTCCATGCAGAGAATTCTCCAGTCTTCTGAAAAGGGTTTCAGCAGCTCCGATACCATGCTGGTTTTCAGTAAGTGGTTGCTTCCTTTTTCAATACGGCATACATGATTATCTATGCCTGCACAGATGTATTCTTGCAGGTCAATAACAGCGTGGATGGGGGATTCTGTATCTTTTTTCAGTTTATAGTAATCTTTTATTTGCCCGTCTACGCCTAGTTCCAGATACCATAGATTCTTGTCTGTCGATATCCACAAATTATCCTGCTTGTCCCGATAGATGGATGCAATGTAGTTACTTGCTAGAGATTTCAATTCGGCAGGCAGTTCTTTGTCCGTGTCTATCTGTGTATAATGTTTCAAGTCAATGAGGTCTATTCCTTCTTCCGACCCTATCCAGAGTCGTTGAAACTTATCCTCACAGACTTTATGCACGTAGTCGTTTTTCAAGCGAATGGAGTGGGATTGGGAATTATAATGAATGAATTGATAGCCATTATACCGTCCTATTCCATTATTAGTAGCTACCCAGATATATCCTTGAGTGTCTTTGTAAATATCATTGATGAAGTTATGGGGTAACCCAGTATCTTCTGTAATGAAGCTGAAATTATATCGGTTGAAAAAGTTATGTAAGTTTTCTCCAAATAAGTTCAATACTCCTCCTATAAGTAGAAGAAGTGCTATAATGTGCGTTTTCATATTAGTAATTGTTTCCCAACAAATGTAAATAATAGTAAGATAGTTCCAAAACATTTGAGTGGAAATCTTGTATCTGAGAGTAATATAAGGAAAATGGCGGCTGGAGATTACAATGGAATTACAAAAGAATGTGATGAAGGCTTTTATGATATGTATGATAACAAAAAAGGCTCGCTATCTGCGAACCTTTGTGCTCTTCGTCTTGGACTTGAACCAAGGACCCTCTGATTAACAGTCAGATGCTCTAACCGACTGAGCTAAGGAAGAATGTTTTTTTCTTAATTGCGGTGCAAAGATAATAGGTTTTTTCGAAATATGCAATATCTTTGCAGAAAAATTTTAGGTAAATGGATAAAATAATTGGAATGGGCAATGCATTGGTTGACGTTCTTGTTACTTTGCAAGATGATTCGCTACTAGATGAGATGAGTTTGCCCAAAGGAAGCATGCAACTTATAAATGAAGATAAGTTTTTGAAAATCAGTGGTAAATTCTCTGGTATGAAAACGCATAAAGCTACAGGGGGAAGTGCGGGAAATACAGTTTTGGCGTTAGCTAACCTAGGGGCACACCCGGGATTTATCGGAAAGATAGGAAACGATGATTTTGGGCAATATTTTAAAAAAAACGGTTTGAAGCAGGGAATTGACATGAAATTGCTCGCCGGTGATTTGCCTACAGGAGTGGCTTCTACTTTCATTTCACCGGATGGGGAACGTACTTTTGGAACTTATCTGGGAGCTGCTGCTACTATGAAAGCCGAAAATCTGACGTTGGATATGTTTAAGGGGTATGCATATCTATATATAGAAGGATACTTGGTACAGGATCATGAATTGATTCTTCGTGCAATGCAATTAGGAAAAGAGGCTGGATTGCAAATCTGCTTGGATATGGCCAGTTATAATATTGTGGAAGGAGATTTGGAATTCTTCGATATTTTGATAACTAAATACGTGGATATTGTTTTTGCTAATGAGGAAGAGGCAAAGGCTTATACAGGCAAGGATGCATGGGGGGCTATCAATGAAATTGCTTCTAAATGCAGTGTTGTAATAGTAAAACTAGGTGCCCAAGGTTCATGTATAAAGAAAGGTACGGAATGCATCAAACTAGAGGTACCTCCGGTAAAAAAAGTCGTGGATACCACTGGCGCGGGAGATTATTATGCAGCAGGTTTTCTGTATGGACTGACTTGTGGTTATTCTTTGGAGAAGTGTTCCATTATAGGTTCTATTTTAGCATCCAATGTGATACAAGTGGTGGGTACAACCTTATCAAAGAAAAAATGGGACGAAATAAAGTTAAATATAGAGGCCCTTCTACAGGCTTGAATAGAATAATGTATTAATTTGCGGTTCACAAATACATAAAGTGATGAAGTGGAATAGTAAGAAAATATTGTTAATGATTTGCGTGGGCCTGACAGGTAGCGCTTTGTTTAGTTTTAATAAAGGTGATGACCGTAATTTCCAGATAGCAAAAAACTTGGATATCTTCAATGCGATATTCAAGGAATTGGATATGTTTTATGTTGATACTATTGATCCTGAGAAAGTGATAAAATATGGTATTGATGCTATGTTGGCGCAGACCGACCCTTACACGGAGTATTATCCTGAAGAAGATAATACACTAAAGGAAATGACTAGCGGAAAGTTTGGCGGTATCGGATCGGTAATACGTTATTATACTCCCCGAAAGCGTGTGGCTATTATTGAACCTTCCGAAGGAAGCCCTGCTGCCGAAATAGGACTGAAAGCCGGTGATATCATCATGGAGATCAATGGAAAAGATATGGCTCAGGGAGACAGAATTCCCAATGATCTGACCTCGTATGTCAGTGATAATTTGCGTGGTGAGCCGGGAACAACTTGTGTGTTGAAAGTTGAGAGACCTACTTCTGATAGTACTTATGTACCAATGGAATTTAAAATAACCCGTTCTACCATCCGTACGAACCCTGTACCTTATTATGGAATCGTAGGCAATAATGTGGGATATATCGTTATCAGTACTTTTGCTATAGAGAACTGTTCAAAAGATATAAAGAAGGCATTGATAGAATTGAAACAGCAAGGTGCTAAATCTATTGTTCTCGATTTGCGTGGCAATGGTGGCGGTTTGTTGGGGGAAGCAGTGAATGTAGTGAATTTCTTTGTACCGAAAGGGAAAGAGATTGTGGTAACAAAAGGTAAGATTAAACAAGCTGGTACCACTTATAAAACAATGAATGAACCGGTAGATACAGAGATTCCGCTGGCTGTGCTGGTGGACGGTTCTACAGCTTCGGCATCCGAGATTGTTTCAGGTTCCTTGCAGGACCTTGATCGGGCTATTGTGGTAGGAAGCCGTACGTATGGTAAAGGGTTGGTACAGGTACCTCGTGAATTGCCTTATAACAGTAGCATGAAAGTGACTACTGCAAAATATTATATTCCCAGCGGACGATGCATTCAAGCCATTGATTACGCTAAACGTAATGCCGACGGGTCGGTGGCTCGTACTCCGGACAGCCTGACCAATGTATTCCATACAGCAGCCGGACGTGAAGTGCGTGATGGTGGCGGTATTCGTCCGGATGTGGAGGTGAAAGTTGAAAATTTCCCAAACATTATGTTTTATCTGCTTAATGATGATATGATTTTTGATTATGCTACCCAATATTGTATCAAGCATTCTCAGGTAGGGGAAGTGAAAGACTTTACAATAACAGATGCTGACTATGTTGATTTTAAGAAGATGTTACATAAGCGTAAGTTTACTTATGACCGTCAAAGTGAGAAGATGCTGAAGAACTTGAAAGAAATAGCGGAGTTTGAAGGATATATGGATGGGGCAAAAGAGGAGTTTGCCGCTTTGGAAACGAAATTGACGCATAATTTGGATCATGAGCTGGACAGGTTCTCGAAAGAGATAAAAGATGCTATTGCTCAGGAGATTTTGAAACGTTATTATTTCCAACGTGGCGCGATATTGCAACGCTTGAAAGATGATCCTGATTTGAAAAAAGCTATTGAGACATTGAACAATCAGTCTGAATATAGTAAGATACTTTCTGTTATGAAATAATCGAATGAGGGGCGGATGTACGAATCTGCCCCTCATTATTGTATCATGATACCATTGATGATGCTTTATTTGAACCGGGAAGTATCTATTGGTTTATGCTGTTTTTCTTTATACCCTCCGAACTTGTAGGTAAAGGATAAAGTTATGTTGCGTGAATAGTTGTTGGTGTGCATGTCCATGTATTGTCCTTTATTACGTAGTGTCACATCTATGTTGCCTTCCATCGAATTGAACAGATCATTGGTCTTCACTTGGATACTTGCTTTTTGGTTGGCAAAGTTCCAACGTATTCCGGTATGGATGGCCCAGATATGATTTAAATCATAACTTCCCTGGATAGATGGGCTCAAATAAAGTCCGGTCAGTTCCATGCGAATATCCGGTTTGGTAGAAAGTATTATATTATTTTGTAACATGGCGAGTCCGATCCACTTGCTGTGGTTGAAGGAAAGATCGAAGAATTTGTTACATTTTGCTTGACGGTATTCAGCTTGCAGTGTGACGTGACTGTCCAACCAATGTCCGATTTTGAAGGGAATGATAGTCGTGGCTGAGAAACTTTGCTGATAATCCCAGTTTAAGATTTTGTAAATCAAAGCCAGGCGTTCTGTGCTTTGATAGGCTAGTTGCTGAAATAAATCGGGTTGATAATCATAAGCCAGGCTGAAGATATACTTGTTCTTTAAAATATAATTCAGATTTGCGGAATAATCGGTGGATGGCTTTAACATTGGATTGCCTTGTACTTCTTCATAACCACTTATATAGCCGGTACTTTCGCTCAGATCCCAGTAGCTGGGATAGGTCTTATCTGATGTGAATGAAAGTTGTAGAATATGCGCTGGGGTCATTACGTATGTTAATTCGGTTGTAGGATAAGCTGCCCATGCATGATAACGGGCCGTTTTGTAATATTCTCCGGTTATGGACGCGCTGAAAGACAAATGTTCTCCCATGTTTTTGCTGAATCCGACGTAGAAGTCATATGTATATTCATTATAACGATTGTTTGTATTGAGTTCGCTCATGTCTGTTCCGTTTTGGGTATGATAGAACTGAGTATTATGGTCACTGGCATAAGTCAAAGAGGTGCCATAGTTCAAGGTCCACTCTCGTGGTAGTGTGTGTGACTGGTCTACGTATATTTTCCAGCGGTCTATTGTTTGTCCGCTAGTCGTGTGAAATTCGCTTGTTTGGTTCTTGTTGTCTTTGTTGGTGAATTGCTGATGACTTTCGGAATGGTAGGAGGTATAGTTTATTCCAGCTTTCATACCGAAGCCAGAGAGATAATCTAAAGCGATATTGTGCATTCGAGCCTCCTTTTTTGTCCGGTTGTCTGCGGTTGTGATGTTCCCGTCGGAATATGAATGATTATCGTTGTTAGGGTTGAAGACACCAGTATAGGCTAGATTGATATGAGCATTATCATTGAATTTATATTCAGCGCCTGTTCGTACATAATGTGTTATTCCTTTCCTGTCAATATCATTGTGTTGACAGATATCATATATATTATTTTTTAAGGTGTGATGTGAGTACGTATCTGTTGTTTGTCTGTTTTGTTCATAATGGGTATTATATAGCAAGTCTATATTCCATTTAGGAGTGGTGTAAAGCAGGCTGATTCCTCCTTGTGTGCCACTTCTGTAATTGTATAGATATCCGGCGTTAACTTCTCCTTGCAACCCACTTTCTTCAGGACGGTAACCTTTCAAAAGTAAGTTGATGGCAGCACCTCTTACATGATATTGCGGCGGTGTACTATACATAATTTCTGCCTTTTCTACACGTGAAGCCGGAGTGTTTTTTAATAAAATGGTCAACTGTTCGTGACTCATTGTTGTGGCCCTTCCGTTTAAAATAATGCTCAGATTGTGTGTGCCTGCCAATGAAAGGTTGCCGTTTATTTCCTGTACACCGGGTAATTGCTGAAGGATTTCATAGGCATTGCTCACGATCTTATGTGTGGTGAGCTGTGACAGATCATAGGATAATTTTCCTCCTTCCACTTTTACAAGAGGGCGTTCCCCTTTGATGACAACTTCGTCTAGGGCATAATCTTTACTTTTCAGGGTAATCGTGCCTGCGTCTTCTCCTGTAGTTGTCAATAAGAGGGTTTCGTACATGATGTGTTGGAAAATCAGCCGATAAGATGCTGGTTGCCGGTTGAACCTGAAGTAACCGGTGGTATCTGTGATTACGGCGTCCACAAAAGTAGAATCAATGGTTTGTAGGATGACGGTTGCACCGTCAATGGCTTGTGCATGGATGTTTGTAACCTTTCCGGTAATGGTTTGTGCAGTGGTTGTTCCTATAACCCAAAATAAAAATAGCGATGTGATGATAAAATTTTGCTTTTTCATATCTATTTGTTTTTAATATTTTCTTTAACTTTGACGAAACAAAAGTAGGGAGACTTTTTTCCTTACGTGGTTAATGGCAGGTTAACACAATGTTAACAAAGTATGGATAGGATATAAGTGTATGACAATCAAACATATTCGTTGGGTAGCTTGTATCGGACTGTTGGCAATCATCTGTTTGCAGTACGTTTGGCTTGTAAATACCTATAAGCTAACTAAGGAAAGTATACAGTTCAGAAGCAATGAAGTATTTAGAGATGCAACGATGCGTGAGGTGTTTTATCGCATGGAAGTATATCAAGATTCTTTGCAAAAGAAGTATAAGGACAAAGATACTTCCATTATGGTTAGAATAAATCTGGATGAAGATTATGATTTTTTTGAGGATGGCAGAGGTGATAAAAATGTGAACCAATGGTTGATGTCCAATATGCAGGTTTCCATGCAAGAAATTGTCAAGAGGGATTATAAATTGTCTGTTTCTTTGCCAAGTTTAGATTCTATTTATCGGACAGGCCTTGCTGCCGAAGGATTAGATGCAGAAGTAATAACTTGTGTGACAGATTCGCTGGGGAATATTCTTAGAAGTTCCCGTTCCATACAGGTAGGGGATTATGGCTTGTTGAAAACCGGATTACAACCTATCAATTATAAATGTACGGAGAATCTTCAGGCTTTTATTGTTAATCCTTATTGGGTTATTTTCCAGCAGATGACCTTGCTCCTCATTGCTACTGTCTTGATGATGGCAATGATCGTCTATTGTCTTGTTTATCAGATTCGTATTATTGCTCATCAGAATAAAATAGCTAGGATGCGTGAGGATTTCTCATACGCCATGATTCATGAGATGAAGACTCCTCTTGCCTGTATTTTGATGGGGACCCGAATGTTGAAATCAGGAAAGTTGGATATTTTTCCGGATAAACGCGAGAAGCATTTTCAGATATTGGAGGACGAGAGTGAACATTTATTGTCACTGACTAACAAAGTGCTGACGCTGTCAAAATTGGAAAATGCTCAATTGAGGCTTTGGAAAAAGGAGATACAACTCCGTCCGATGTTAGAGGATCTTATTGAGAAATATACTGCTAAGGCAGATAAACCAGTACATTTCTCTCTTCATTTGGAATCGGAATGGGTATATGCTGATGAAGAATTCTTGAAAGAAGCTATCGGTAATTTGGTAGACAATTCTATAAAATATTCAGGTGAAGAGGTGGACATACAGATTTCATCCTTGCGTCAGGACTATAACTTTTATTTGATAAAGGTAAGAGATAACGGCATAGGTATTCCGTTGAAGGACCAGAGTCGTATTTTCGAGAAGTACGAGCGTGCTTCGGCTGCCGACCGCAGCCGTAAAGGCGGTGCGTCAGGCTTCGGATTGGGTTTGAATTATGTTTTTCGCGTGGCTGAAGCGCATGGTGGAAAAGTGTGTGTGGAAAGCATTGAAGGGGAGTATAGTGAATTTTTTCTTTTTTTGCCGAGTGGGGAGAAGAAATAAATATTTTTTAAGGAGGAAGATGATATGATAAAACTGTTGTTGGTGGAAGATGATGCCAATCTTTGTTATATTATTCGTGGTGGATTGGAGGATATGATAGGTGGATACGAGGTGATGACCGCTTCTAATGGCGAAGAAGGGCTGAAGATATGGAAGGAGCAACATCTTGATATCATTATTTCAGACATTGAGATGCCTGTTATGGATGGTTATGAAATGGTACGTCGTATTCGGGAAACGGATGGATTTATTCCCATTGTTTTTACCTCGGGCAGGGTTTCGCCTAAAGATGTGGTGAAAGGTTATGAATTGGGGGTGAATAATTATATTAAGAAACCTTTTTTGGCCGAAGAACTGGATGCGCATATTGGTGCTTTGTTGAAAATGAAGCGGGGAATGGGAGCCGCTAATGAAAGTGAGATTTATCAGATTGGTGAAAATTATACATTTGATGCTGTTCATGCAGTATTAAAGCATTCGTCGTGTGTACAAAAGACAATGACGGAACGCGAAGCGAAATTGCTTCAGATGCTTTGTAAAAAGAAAAATGAACTAGTGAGACGGGATATTATTCTTTCAAGACTATGGGATACGGAGGATGATTTTTTTGCATCACGTAGTCTCGATGTTTTTGTTACTCGACTTAGAAAATTGTTTGCTGATGATGAACGGATACAGATAAAGACTGTGAAAGGAGTGGGTTTATGTCTTTCGGACAAAGGATGAATATGTGTAATATAACATTTATTGTAAGTTCTTTTGGCATTTTCCGGATACTAAACGTTTTTAAGCAACTCGAAAAGATGTGCATTGGTGAAACGACCGTTCTTGAAAATGGATTTTGTCATTATCCCGACTTTGTTGAAGCCGGCCTTTGAGGATGTAAATAAAACTGTGTCAGCAAAGAGTAAAATATTAACTTTGCTAACAC